>Ga0210385_10000050_pt1 | contig 167198 bp, 148 predicted proteins | sample IncBWH26OmetaG_FD_160107 | JGI IMG/M metagenome (GOLD analysis project Ga0210385, IMG submission 160107) | Forest soil microbial communities from Barre Woods Harvard Forest LTER site, Petersham, Massachusetts, United States - Inc-BW-H-26-O ...
CATCACCATATGTCTTATAGCTCTCTGACATCCTTTAACAAATGTAGTATTTCTAATATTTGGTAAGCACAGCTTACTTATTACTATCCCACTAAGCTAAAAACAAAAGCCAGAGCTTAGCGGGTACAGGGAAATTCAGATAATTATAAACATTTTAGCTTGCTAAAATTTATTGGTGACAAAAAGGCAGTTTTATTGTAGAAATAATTTCTTGGTAAACACATTGCTTCCACTCTGAACCCTAACAAGATAAAGCCCTTTAGGTTGGCCAGAAAGGTCAATGTTAGTATTGTTTTGGTTTGTGACAGATTGAAACACTAACTGACCATACGTGTTAAAAACATAGATGTAATTTCTATTATCACTTGTGATATTTAAATTCCTATTTGTTGAAGTTTGCATTAACTGCAAAGTGAATGAGCCAGTACTCGGATTTGGGAAAACAGACAACTCTTCATTTACATTGTTTTTTATTAACGCCTGACTTGTAGTTTCACCTGAATTATTACCGGAGTTATTTCCGTTATTACTAGAAGCACTTCTATGATGTGGAGGTGCAAACGTAACGGGTGTACATACATTTGAAGAGTCAACGGTTGCATGGAAATAACCGTTGTTTGTAAAGTTTGTTCTGAATCCTGGCCCTAATTCAATCTTTCTTCCGGCGTACATAGTTGCATATCCGGAGTTTTGAACAATATATCCATGTGCGGTATCTCCAGCAACAGCTATCGAATCCTGGGCGTTGTAAAAAGCGCTATCGCTTACATAATATGTTGATGCGTTGTTTGATAATGTCCAGTCAGGCGCACAAGCAGTTGAAAATGGGGCTGTATAGGCAAGCACATTACTAACACTACTGCATTCCCCAGTAGCTAAGGTATCATTACTGCTTACATTATCTGACCAAACAGGTACACAATTTCCTTTGTAAACATCTACGCCGATATAATCTCCGGCATAATTGAACCGAAATACCGAATTCGGAGGAGCTATTGCTTGCCCGTTCCATCCTCCGCTATTAGGGTTAAGCACTTTATCTATCCATGTTTTGCCTTCATCATAGCTAATTGAGGCTACAGCATAAACATTGTCAACTGCTGTAGCATCATATTCTGAATAATATTCAACTACAAGTGCCCCCGAAGTTTCATCGCAAGCTATCCAGGGTTGCCATTGATCAGCTAATGGTTGATTGCCTACTATTACAGGCGCTGACCAAGTTGCTCCGGTATCCTTAGAAGTCACCATGTTAATATCAAAACCTTCATTGGAAGTATACACCGCGTATACAATAAAAATATCTCCGTTTTGCTGATTAACAGCCATAGAAGGAAAGCTGTTATGATACATATTTTCATTCCCTGAAAATGGTTCCCCTTCTATACCCTGTATTGAAACAATTTGTTTGGAATCTACTGTAGATTGTGTCACATCTGTTGAGTAGTTTATTCTATTTGCCTGGAACCATATAGCATCTGCATTGGTATATGGAGCGCTAACAACGTAAGTTGCCCAGCATGAATAAAATGAACCATTCGGACTGGTTTTAACATTTACACCCATATTACTTTCCGATGGATTACCTGCACATGAGGTACACGGTAGACCAGGCCATTCAATGTTATTATTAGCATAACTAAAACCATACCCGTAATCAATTGATGGAGGGCTTGTTAATGACGGACCAGCATCAGATAATGCAATAATTATACTGCCTTGATTATGATTTAAAGAGCCATCGGGTAAATGTTTTTTATTATCAATCCATATATCCTCTTTATCAGCACCAGGATAACCTTGTTGTAGTATGGTGGGTTGGTTATACCATTTCCCAAAACTGGCAATATAAGTTGAAACACCTACTCCGTTTGTTTTTCCCGATGCATCTTTAGTTAGGTGCGCAATATAAAAATTGCCTTGAAAGTCACCTGCAACAGAGGGGTCACCTAAATTCCCGCCAAGTCCATTAATTACACCGGTCCATGTATTCCCACCGTCATTACTTAAGAAGTCATCGGCACCATAAATTACAGTTGCATTGTCGTTATAATGATAATTGCCATATATGGCTGAATCGCAATAACCTGAATCGAGATAATAAGGGCAATTAGAATCTGCGGTTAACTGAATAATAGATATTAGCGTTGAATCACATGCTTTAAGCCTCCAGTTTGAACTGTTATTGGAAACAGCAATGTTTGAAGGGTTGGTACGGCTAATGAAAACTGAATTTTCAGATTGTGTAGTTGTATCTTTCGATTGGGTAATATCCATTTGGGCATTACCTATAATTGAGAATGCAAAACAAAAAATAAAAAAGATGAAAATAGTATGTCCTTTAATTTTCATATTATTTATGCATTATTAATTCAATTTTTGAAAAGAAATAAGTTAAACTTTGTAGCCCTCCAAAAGCACAACATAAGTGCCCCGGGCTATACTTTATTACTATAGTGTCAGGTATTTGAGTAGTGAGTGAAAAATTAATAGAATGTTGCGACCATGCCGTATCGTTATATTGCACATTCATGGTTTGTTCTTGTGTTATTTTTTTGTTCAATAACACACCTACGCTTACAGAGCCTTCTTTTCCAACCCATTGTGGATAACCTTGTCTCATCCACCATACATTTAAGCTGTAATTATATGTGCCTGCTGTTTTGATAAAGTAATAACAGCATCTTGCACTTCCAAGATACTTTGTACTGCTGCTATCGTCATATTCAGCCAGTTCTTTCTTTGAACTCACTCCGCCCGCTCCTCCATACGAACTGAATTTCAGTGAATAACCCGGAGCGCCTTTAATTGAAATACCATCACCACCGCCAACACATTTGTCAGGTACTAATGATATATCTCGATGGCGGAATGGCTTTTTAGAAGCAACTGGCTTTGAAGCAGTATCCTGTTGTTTACTTTGAATGACCCAAAGATTAAATGAAAAGAAAAGAAGTGCTGTTATTTTTATAAAATTACTAATCATAGTACATGTATTTATTACTTGTTATTGGTAGCATTTTGTTTTATCATAATTTCAATTTCCTTTAACTGTTTCTGCATTGCATCTACTTGTGCAGCTAATGCTTCATTTTCATTTTTCAAGGTGCTTACTTGTTTTGAGAGCGTGTTATTTTCCTTTTGTAAATTTATTATATCCATAGTATTATCCTCTAAATTAGATATCATCCCCTTCATATTCTTTCCAACTTTTAACCCATCAGATTCAATTATTGCACCTGAATCTATATCCGGTAAGTGATGGTTGGTGAAAATATAGCCTTCCTTTTCTTCTGCGGTCATTCGTTTGTAAGTACGGAATAGTTTATAATCGCACCATCCGGTTTCAATTACTACGTCCTTACTACGTATGCTGCCACAAACGGCTAGTTTATAGTTTAATGTATTATGAGTGGAATCCGTACCAATTTCCACGTTACCTGAAAATTGCTGATTTGTGGTACTTCCTATCCAGCCGCCGCTATTCAAAAGGTTCCCATTTAAATAATATCCGGTGGCATTTATGTAGCCACCACTATTTAAAGCATAGGGGCTACTGTTTACGAGTGGAGTCATTATTGCAATTTGTCCGGCTACGTAAGTATTTCCTACATTATCAACAGTAAAATAATCAGTTCCCAAAGAAGGGTCAATAATTGTAAATTGTTTTGTTTTGGTTGAAGAAATATTAAAGGCTGTTGACGAAGGTGTTATAGGTTGTACTCCATCGCCAATGTTAACCTGTCCTGCTGCAAAAACATTTCCTGTATTATCAACAGTAAAATAATCAGTTCCCAATGAAGGATCAATAATTGCAAATTGTTTCGTTTTGGTTGAAGAAATACTAATTGCTGCTGACAATGGTGTTATTGGTTGTGTTCCGCTTCCAATTTGTAAATTGCTCTGCGTTTTTAACTGGTCGCTAAATACGGCGATAGTGCCAACTAACCCTCCTGCCAACGTAGTAGTGCCTGCAATATTGGTATTACCTTCGTTATCAATAGTAAATACATCAGGGTCATTACCTGGTCCACCACCGTTTGTTACAACATAATTGCTTACTGAAAACATAGGTATTCCAGTTGGCATGTTTCCCGTTTCAATATTAAAAAATGCATCGGGCGTAGTTGTACCAATACCAATATTAGTACCTGTAAAATACATAGATGAATTACCCAAGGCACCGGCACCATTTAACCAGTAAGGAATATAATTAGTAGTGCCGCTTGAATCATTAACGGGACCATGATTATTCGCTTGCAAAGAACCTAGGTTTTTCCATGTTGCATTGCCAGCACCATCACTGACTAAAACCTTATTCAGTCCCTGGTTACCATCGGTATAGTTTAATGTGCCGGTTATGCTTAAAGTTTGTGTAGGGCTATTTGTGCCAATACCCACATTTACTGCATTTGGCCCTGTACCACCTAATACTATACTGTTGCTTGTATTTACACTTGCCATATACCCAATTGCCGTTGCATTGCTAAGGTTGCCTGAGCCAACATCGGCTCCATACCCAATAGCGGTATTATTTGAACCTGTTATATTACTGTATAAAGCTTTAAAGCCAATAGCGGTATTATTAACACCACTTGTGGTCTGGTTACCTGCGTATGCACCCATTGCTGTATTAAAGTCAGCATTCGACGATGCTAAAGCGCCATATCCCATTGCAGCATTTACCCTTCCTGTTGTATTAGCTTGCAAGGCTGTATATCCTACAGCCACGTTACCATCTGTATTGTTGTATCGTAGCGCATTATAGCCGATAGAGATATTATAGCTACCTGTTGTATTACTGGTTAAGGCCCCATAGCCCGATGCTATGTTTCCATAGCCGGAAGTTACTGAACCTAATGCACTATAACCAATAGCTATGTTATTGCCGCCTGTTACCGATGGATTGCCAGCGTAAAGTCCAACAAAAGTGGTGTTAAGTACCGGGTCAAGCCTTAAGGAGGGCGCATTATTAGTACGTATGGTAAAAGGCACATTATCTGTAGTACCAATAAAATCAGTTCCGTCTACCGTTCCTGCATTACCGGTTAATCCCCATGCAGGGCTCGACATAAGACTTGACTTTGCTATTTCAGTTATTCTCCCTGTCGAAGGGTTTCTTGATAAAATACTATCCGCATTACCTGCCAAAGGAAAGCTCCCTATCAAATAAACATGCTTACCTGTATCGGCATGGCCGGTAGCCTGTATAATTACATCATTTCCAATTATTGCATCGTGCCCATAGGATGATATTAATGTTGCATCAGCATTTGATTCAAGGCTAAGTGATCCATTCAATGAATTAACAGTAATAGGAGAATTGTCATATAAATTAATTCCATCGCCATTCGACTGAATTGAAATTCCATATCCATACTTTCCGCCTAACCGTATAATGCCGTTGGAATAGAAATTCATTCCTGCCAGTGCAGTATCATACTGTACACCTGCAACCCCACCCACTACCGAAATTGGAGAATTACCCAGGGAATTAGTGCCCGTATATAAAGGTATATAGTTTACCGTACCTGAAATGCTTTGTGTAGGAAAAGGCACAAATGTTCCTGCACCTGTTAAAACAGTTGAAGCATTATTATTAAACTGTAGCGCGTTAAATGCTAATGGATTGGTGGAATAGGTAACTAAACCGGTTCCGCTTGCATTGGTAAAGCTGCTGAAGAAAGCTGGCAGAACAGATACACCTGTGGTGCCCGGGCCACTTACTGTACCGGTGGCGTAGGTTGTTCCGGTTCCCCCAAACGATGCTCTCCCGCTGGTTGTAATATTGCCATACACATTCATGGTACCGTTATTGGTAACCACTGCCGAGCCTGAATTGGTAATGTTACTGTTCACTATAATAGTTCCGTTATTTGTTATACTTGCTGCACCCGCCATGGTAACATTGGCGTTAAAAATTAATGTTCCACCTGCGTTTACTATTATTACCCCGCTTGCCGACATGGCAAAAGTTGTGGCTGTTATGGTCAGGCTTTCACCTGCTTCAACCGTAATTTTAGCAGAACCTGCTTCTGACGTTAAAGTGGTTGCGGTAATGTTATTATATATGTATACATTGTTTGAACCTGCCAACGATCCACTCGGGTTACATGCACAGGCTGTACCTGTTTGGCTTACAGTACTCCATATATTGCTGCCGTTCCAGGCACCTGCCTGTATGCTGTAGTATGAATTTTGTGCAATAAGTGAGTAACCGCAAATGGAGAATAAAACTAGTATACCATTTCTCCTTGAGAGACTTGTAAAAATATTCATGATAAGTGATTAAAGGTGAGTACTGAGAGTAAAATAACATTGGAAAAATTTATTCACCAAACTTTTCAAGCATTATTTTCTACCTGAAGAAGATATAATTTAATATACCCAATAAATTGAAACTTAAATAGAAACAAGGCGTTGAATGCCTATAAATTCATCGTCTACGTATTTATACGTAGGTAAAATAAATGCATCGCGCAAATATTTTTTAAAGTTTATTAACGAAACATAAAAAAAGCCTCCCGAGCACTCGGGAGGCTTTTCTTAATAAATAACCTGATTATTTACTAACCGCAAACTTGTTCCGGCCAATTACATTTCCATCACTATCCGAAAGGGTGTAAAGATACACGCCGTCCTTGTATTTAGAAGTGTTAATTACTGTCTTATTATTAGTAAGCTCATCCATTTCAATCAGTTGACCAGCTACATCATACACTCTAACCACTCCTTTTTCAATTGAAGTAGTTTTAATGGTTAGCTCATTAGTTGCAGGGTTCGGGAATGAAACCGTGTTGTTGTTGTCAACGATCTCGTTTATACCAACAACCTTATTGTCAAGCCAGTTAAGCTGTGTTGCCTTGCCTGTAGAATCTACATTCATTTCCACCAACATATAGTTGAAATTGCTTTGGTTGGTATACCATGAATAGAAATTGTTTTTAGAGGTATATGCGCCACCAAAAACCCAATTGCCTGATTCATAGTAATAGGTAGAATCTAAGTCATTTTCAAGATGTATATCGCGAATAGAATTAAATGTTCCTGAAGGGGTTGTCATATTTCCCCATGAATCAATAGAATCTGTATACGTTCCGTTCTCTATAACTTCAACCGAATCAATTATGCCGCCTCCGCTTGCGTCAAAGGTTTTCATTACCGTACGGTAACTTCCCTTCCAATGCGATTTATATGTAGCAGGCAATGTGTATATGCCCCATGATTTGGTGAATTTATATTGCACAATACCATATGCTGAGGAATTAAAAACAATGCCCTGCAGATTAAGGCTTGAGGCTGATGAATTGTAATACTCATATAAAGCTTCATTGGCTCCGGTATTTGAAAACCTGAATGCCATGTTGGCTCCAGGATATTGGTTGGAATACGTTGAAGGTGTGCTGGCAGTTGATACTACATGAATGGTATCGACCGTTGAAGCCGCCAGGGCACTGAAGTTCCAGGTCTGGCTGGCCCCGCTGCTGCCGGGAGAAGTAATAGAGCCACTATTATCAGTTGCCCAGTTAAGTACGTTGCCAATAGTAGGCATATTTGATTGTGAAATGCTTATCTGCCCGTTTGTAACGAGGTAAGTTGAAGCAGTAAATAATAACGCAAGTGTAGTTTTTTTCATTGTAGAGTAGTTTTGATTATGTAACAAATTTAACAATAAAATGAAAGTATGTTACAGATTATAACCTGCTATTAAAAAATAAAATAATTTTATAGCCATAACTCCATTATATATGAGGACTTTACGAAACTATTTCCTGTTAATTCTATTGTTTGTCAGCGCATTTAATAAAGCCGGCAACACCCCCACAGATAATAAGACTGTGCAGAAAGATACCCTACAGGTGCGGTTAAATGGTAAGCCATATTTTGCCATTAAGGTGAATGGCGCCCCTCCTATTTACAATGGGCAGATAGTGTTTAACCCATTACGTGTTACCGATACAGGTAGCATTTCACTTAAGTGCTTCAATTCCAAGAGCGAGCTTGTACAAATGATGCGGAACGGAGATACCATTCAGGGTTATTTCTTTGGCAATATAAAGCTATCGTTTACCGACTTTACAGATTCAGTGCAAAAGAAGAAAGCCAAGTCGAATATTTTCAGCCATCGAATATTATTCTACAATTGTGTTTTTGGCCATATAACAGCCGATACAGTTGAAGACTTATATGCCGAAGACACCAAACAGAAAAAGAAAATAGAGTTTAAGCAGGATGTGTTATTTATCAATTGCAGTTTTTTGAAGGGATGTGAAATAAGCAACTGCATTTTCGACAAGAAGTTTTTTATTACCGGGCAATTACTCGGCAACCATCCGGCCGTTCTGGAGGCCAATGAATTTTATGATGAAGCGTATATTTATGCTACCCCTCCCGACGGTTTCAAATTACCTACATCGCTTGAGGTCAATAACTGTAAGTTCTATGCCCCTGTAATATTGTCTGTTATAAACAACGATAAGTCCAAAGTTGCCATTCAACGGTGCAAGTTTACCAATGTGTTTTCACTGGGCAAAAGCATACCACCTAATATATTCGAGCGTTTTCATGAAGCATCAAAAGGCAAGCATTATATTGACCGCATATATAACTACAGCAGCTATTATGGTGGCTTTTTAAAGAAAAAGTATACAACAGAGTATTACGGAACAGATGATACTATTCAGCAGTTTACCCATAACGACCGCAAGCTGTATAACCTGACCATGCGCCAGTGCCAGAATAAGTATATTGATTTTACCAATACCAACCTGGTTAATTGCCTGATGGAAGATGTTTCTATCAGCGGAAGTATTGATATTACTGCCTGTAATATTTCGTATACACCTGATTATACTGGTAAGCAGGGCCTGGAAGACATTAACTTTCCGAACAACAACGGAATTATATATGCCAATTACAAGTCGTTTTCACCAGATGTGTTCAGGCTCGGGAACTACCTTGAAAAGATACAGATACATCCCCTGGTGCACAATTTTTTTGATAGTACATCTAACTTTGTCGAGGAAAACGAGAACTACTATAACGTAATTAAAGATTATAGTGTAAAGCACTTCACTAACCAGGATATTGTTACCAGTATTAAAGCCCGTTACGACCGTGAGAAAAGCTTATGGCTATTGCAATATCATACAGCACATTTTAAACATGGCGAAACCTTTGGCGACCGATGGATGAACTTTTTCCCGATGGTAGGCGGAGAATTTCTTGAAGCCACTGTTTCTTCAGGGTACAAAGGAGAATGGCGGTTTGCAATCTGGGTACTTATCATCATGCTAACCTTTGCCTTCTTTTATTATTTCAGGCATAAGGAAGCAGTTATTGATTATTTGAACTCGAAATTCAATAAAGAACTTGACAAGGTTGAAAACTACAGCACACTTAAAATATTCGGGCCGCACAACGCCTTCCGCGATTTTGCACGTTGCCTGTGGTTCAGCGCCATGGTTTTTGTCGATCCGCGTTTACCTATAAGTTTCTTTAACCTGCGTTCAGGTTTCTTTACCATGGTACTGATAGAATGGCTATTCGGCTTAACAGCTATTTTACTTTTCCTTGTGTTCCTGGCAAGCAACTATTCATTTATCAGAACCCTCATAGGCATATAAGTCAGGCGATGTCCACCACCTTCTCTGCCACCTCCGCCACCCTCATGTTGAGGAGCTGGGCGTGGTGCTTGCATGTGTTGTTGAGGAGCCGCGTGCTGTTGTGCAGGTCGTGCAGTTTGATGCTGCTGAGGAGCTGTAGCTGTGTGTTGTTGTACAGGCCTTGCATTTTGACTGGTATTAGTAGTATGTTGGGTTGCATGGCTTTGATGCTGCGCTGGTTGCTGGTGTGAAGCCGTGTGCGAACTTGTATGTTGCTGAGGCTGGCTTGTATGCGTTGCATGTTGTGCAGAAGTAGAAGAATGCGCCGCATGACTGGAAGTCGCTGCATGTTTTGCAGGCGTACTGCTAACTGCATGCCCTCCGTTATTAAAACGCTGACCATTAACAGAACTCATAGCCGTTGTTGCCGGTTTTCCTTTATTAACAGAAGCCAACTGATTTCTGTCCTTGCTCATTGCCTGCTCATGACTTTGTTGTGCCGACGTAGGTTCAGCGTGATGTTCTGCCATTGCAGATCTTTCTGCAGGTGTTGGATCAGCGGAAACTCCACCTTTTCCATTAAAGGCAGCCCTGCTTGCGCCCGGGCCTTCAGCTGGTTTTTCGTTATAGGTATTATGTATTACTTGATTGTTCACGTGCCATACGGTAGTGTTATACCTGAATGCACCACCTTCCCATCTTCCGCCATAAAAACCTCTTCCGCCATAGCCCCAGCCGTAATTTATGCCACCATAAAAACCAACATGAGGGCCCCAATAACCACGGTGCCACAAATAATAACCACCCTCAAAGCCCCAATAACCTGGTGTCCATAAAAAACCAACCTCGGGTGCTGCAACCCACACGCCAGGTACCCAATAGTATCCATCAGGGCCGTATGCCCAGTATCCGGGTGTCCACATCCACCCATCATTAGGGCATGGTGGCTGTTCATATACCGGTATTACCGGCGGGGCAACTGAAATTTGTACTCCAACTGCTACTTGTGCTTCTGTTTTTACCGAGAATGTTGTCAGTACTACACCTATTGTTATTGCTATGATAGTTTTCATGATCAGTATATTTAATTACAAAATTAAATGTCACTCATGAAAAATTAATGAAGAATTGTTAAAAAGGAAATAATGTTCGGTAAACCCATGTTTTTCAACGGATAAAAGGTTTTCAAATAACTATTACTCGCAATTACAGCGTATAAGAATCAAAAGTGGTAAGCTGAATTATTTGAAACAAAATCAGTTTCAGGCAATATGGTATTTATATGCATGTTCATAAAAGAATATTTTTCAAACAAGCCTTTATCGTCATATACTTCTATTCCCGTTGGCAGGTAATTGTCTTTACGTATTATCAATACAGCTCGTTTTGCATATTTGCTGGGTATTAAAATTGTCTGGCCTTCCTTTAATACATCATCATACCATAGGTTTTTATTTAAGGCAACTATTTTATAATCACTTAGCTGGTACTTTTCTGCAATTGCTGTAATAGTTTCTCCATTACTTTTTACAGTATAGTTTATGTACTTGTAATCCGGAAATAGTATTTCTACTTTATAGCATGACTGGCCTTCCCATGTAGTGTCTTTTTGATAATGCACATTTTGGGTATATGAGTCAACAGTAAGGTTTTTCCTGATTATATTTCCAAAATAGCCAAACCCTACTCTTGTTAATGTTTGATGCTGGTTCTGGCGCATCATTTTCCCTTTCGGGTCAAGGCGAAGATCAGCATATGGAAAACCATTCGGGTTTATCAATGCTTTATCGTCATTGCTCTTATACAGTACTTCTACGCCATTGTCTTCATTTTTATTATAAACCTTAAATGGCACAGCATTGTATTTTATATCGAAATTCTCAATTACTAATTTTTCATCTATGCGCTCTTCAGAATGTAGTTTATACAGCATAGTTCTTACATGCGATATGGAATCAAACATTCGATTGAATATTGCTTCTACATTATTATTTGATTGTGCGTTCAATACTATGCCACACATAACCAGCAATATGCTGACACCTGATCTTTTCCTTACTAACGTATTTATTTTCATAATTATCCCTCATTTTCTACTAATGGCTGTACTTGCTGTAATAAAAGACGTGCCAATCATTTGTTTACTTTCAAACATATTGGCTTTTACCGGTATACTTTGCGAAACTACATCATTGCCTACCCTTAGGGTAATGTAATTAGGTAATAAGCAACAGTAGGTCGGTAAATAATATATTGATAGCGGTGAGTGAAGATGTGCACAAATACACTTAAATCCGCTAAAGTTCTTAATTTTGATGTTTTGAATCCAGGACATATATGAATTACAAATCAGATGTAGAGGCTGTAGATGCATTCGGGCATAAGTACCGCGAGCTGACAAGCGAAATAAAGAAGGTGATTGTTGGTCAGGAAGATGTAATTGAAGATGTACTTAATTGCATTTTCAGTCGCGGACATTGCTTGCTTATCGGCGTACCTGGTCTTGCCAAAACGTTATTGGTAAACACTATAGCGCAAACCCTTGGCCTCACCTATAACCGTATTCAGTTTACACCGGATCTGATGCCTTCAGATATAATCGGCACTGACATATTGGATGAGAGCCGCAATTTTAAGTTCATTAAAGGGCCATTATTTGCTAATATTATTCTGGCCGATGAAATAAACCGTACTCCCCCAAAAACCCAATCGGCTTTGCTTGAGGCCATGCAGGAAAAAGCTGCAACAGTGGGTGGAAAAAGGTATGAATTAGGTAATCCGTTCTTTGTGTTGGCAACCCAAAACCCGATTGAGCAGGAAGGCACATACCCATTACCGGAAGCGCAGTTGGATAGGTTTATGTTTAATATATGGCTTGATTATCCTACCTATGCTGATGAAGTGCAGGTAGTAAAAAGCACAACGATCGATAAGGAAATTAAGCTTAACAAAATACTGTCGGTAGAGGAGATATTATATTTTCAGAATATTGTACGGAAGATACCTATTGCAGATAATGTTTTGGAATATGCAGTAAAGCTGGCGGGTAAAACCCGTCCGCAATCCCCCGATGCATCTGAAATGGTAAAAGATTACATAGTTTGGGGTGCAGGGCCACGTGCCTCTCAGTTCTTGGTTATCGGCGCTAAATGCCATGCTGCTTTGCATGGTAAATATTCGCCTGATATTGAAGATGTGATTGCAGTTGCAGAACCTGTGCTTCGCCACCGTGTAGTACGCAACTATAAGGCAGAAGCAGAAGGAATAAGCGTAGATGATATTATTGGTAAACTGCTGAAATAATTCTATTCAGTACTCTTGACAAAAAAAGCAATTGTTTCTGTCATTAACGACCTGGTTACAGATCAGCGTGTTCATCGTACATGCCTTACACTTAAGGAATGTGGCTACGAAGTATTACTGGTAGGAAGAAAAATGCGGAAGAGCCTGCCTATGCCTATACGCCCCTATTCTACTAAACGCATGCACTTGCTATTTGAAACAGGCATTCCGTTTTATGCCGAATATCAATTCAGGTTATTTTTCGTGCTGTTATTTAACCGTTCTACGCTCCTATTCTCTAACGATCTGGATACCTTACTGCCTAATTATATTGTTTTAAAGCTTAAACGAAAGTCGCTGATATACGACAGCCATGAATATTTCACGGGTGTTCCTGAATTAATGGCACATCCGGCAAAGCAAAGGATATGGCAAAGGCTTGAGAAAATGCTCATTCCGAAATTGAAATACATGTTTACCGTAAACGAATCTATTGCCGGGCTTTATAATTCAGAGTTTGGCACTGAGGTAAAGGTTATGCGGAATTTACCCCTCAAAAAGAAATTACCCGTTAAGGTATCGCGTAAAGACTTAGGCCTGCCTGAAGAAAAGAATATTATTTTATTGCAGGGCGCCGGTATAAACATTGACCGTGGTGTGGAAGAAGCCATACAAGCTATGCAATATATCGATAATGCTCTTTTGCTTATTATAGGTGGTGGCGATGCCATAACGGGCTTAAAAACGCTTGTTAATGAATTGCAGCTAAATGATAAGATCCGTTTCATTTCAAAACTGCCTTTTGAAGAGCTTGTTCAGTATACCATTCAGGCCGATATAGGCCTGACCCTCGACAAGGATACCAATATTAATTACCGCTACAGCCTTCCCAATAAATTGTTCGACTACATCCATGCTGGTATTCCCATACTGGCATCGCCATTAATTGAGATTAAAAAAATAATCGAGCAATATAAGGTAGGTGAATGTATTGAATCGCATGAACCAACAGAATTAGCCCGCAGAATTCAATCAATGCTGGCAGATAGAACGAAATTAAACCTCTATAAAGAGAACACTCATAGGGCAAAAGAAGAATTATGCTGGGATAACGAAAAGAAGATTCTGGTAGAGGTAGTCAATAGCATTGAATAAAATAGCCCTGTTCCGGAAAGAAACAAGGCTATTTTATTTTACATGGCCCGCCAGTATTTTAACGTGTGATCATTATTTTCTTTTCTGCAGATGAATTCACACCTTTCAAGCTGAATATATAAATGCCTGAACTGTATGCTGACATATCAAGAGTAGATGAATATGTTCCTGCAACATTAATTACTTCAGTATGCATAACCTGCCCAAGTATATCTGTCAGGTACAAGGTATATGTTCCGTCAGGTATGTTACACTGAATTTGCATATGCCCGTTTGAAGGATTAGGATATATGGTAATGAATTGGCTAAGCGATAATTCATTTATTCCTACAAGGGTTGTTATCACCTTCGAACTTGTATCAGAACATCCGTCCTTACCCGAAGCTGAAACCTTATAATCACCTAACTGAGAGATCACAAGTGTATCTTTTGTTCTTCCCGTAAGTAATGTACCATTATAATACCATTGGAAATTAGATAAACTGGCAACAGGCTGGCAATATAATGTATCACCCTTAACTGTAATTGTTGGCTGTGTAAGCGGATTTACTACAACCACATCTGTGCTATTGGCTGTACAATATCCATTCCCAACGGTTACAGTATACGTAGTTGTTTTAGCAGGAGAAACTGTAATGCCTGATGTTGTTGCTCCTGTGTTCCACTTATATGTTACACCGCCGCTTGCATTAAGGCCAACTGAGTTTCCTGAACAAATTGTATCATGCCCTGTTGCCGAAGACGTTACAACCGGAACAACTCTAACCGAAACCGGTAATGTGTCATTGCATCCACTGCCATTTGTTCCTATAAGTGTGTATGTAGTAGAAATAGTAGGCGTTGCATTTACATTTGCCGCAGTACTATTGTTTATTCCAACAGACGGTTTCCAAACATAAGAAATGGCTCCCGTAGCTTTAAGTGTAGTAGTACCGCCAACACAAATGGTAGCAGAATCAGGTGTTACGGTAACTGTTGGTGTTGCAACCACTATAACCTTTACCGTTTTAAATGAAGAACAATTACCTGACTCACCTGTAACAGCATAGGTTTGTGAGACACCGGGAGATGCAACCACGGTAGTTCCTGTGGTGGCACTTAAAGCTGAAGAAGGTGTCCATATATAACTTGAAGCACCCGTAGCTGTAAGGCTGACACTGTTGCCTGAACATATAGCTGGAGCAGATGGTGAAACCGTAATTACAGGTACCGGAAGCACGGTAAGTACTATCGTTTGAGTTCCTTTACAACCTTGTTTATTAGCACCCGTAATAGTATATGTAGTGGTAATAGCAGGCGTTGCTATAACAATTGAATCGGTAGGCTTATTTATTCCAGTATTCGGGCTCCAGACATAAGTAGATGCACCGCTTGCAGTTACGGTTACATTACTTCCTTTGCATACTGAATCAGTAGGAGAAACGATTGTTACTGTAGGTGTGTTGTTTACAGTAACAACCAAAGTATCCGTTTTACTGCATCCATTCTTTGTTCCTGTTACAGAATAAGTAGTGGTTATAGCAGGATTCGCTACGGTTGCACTACTTGTTGTACTTGAAAGCCCTGTATTAGGACTCCACAAGTATGTAATTGCACCGCTGGCAGAAAGATTTACTTTACTTCCCGGACATATTGCACTGGACGCAGGATTTGTAGTTAATACAGGTGGAGCGCTTACTGCTGCTACTACAGTATGTTTAGCAGAACATCCCCCGTTACTTCCTGAAACTGTATACGTTGTAGTAACGGTAGGTGTAGCCACCACAGAATCTCCTGTGCTAACATTTAAGCTGGCAGAAGGGCTCCATGTATATGAGGTGGCACCTGCTGCAACTATAGTAATACCTTTACCGGCAGAGCATATGGTTGTTCCGCTTTGCGTAGATGTTATTACTGGTAATGGCCTTACTTTAATTACTACTGTTTGGGTATCGGTACATCCACTTGTAGTTCCGACTATAGTGTAAGTTGTAGATGAAACTGGTTGTGCCGTAACACTTGCCACTTTGGTACCGCTAAGGCCTGTTGCAGGCGCCCATGTATAAGAACTGGCTCCACTGGCTGTTACAAGAACACTCGATCCTGCACAAAGGGTATCTGTTGGTGGTGTAACTGTTACAGTAGGTGAAGCATTTATCTTAACAATGACTGTTTTCACTGTATTACACGATCCTGCACTACCTGTTAATGTATATGTGGTTGTTACACTCGGATTAGCATTAACCACAGATCCGCTTGTCGTATTAAGGCCGGATGCAGGGCTCCATGTATATGAAGCAGCACCGCTTGCTGTAATAGTAACGCTGCCACCTATACTGCATATCGTAGGTGCTGCAGGGTTTACAGAAAGGGTTGGTGAAGGATTTACCATTACCACAACGGATTGAGTATCTGCACATGTGCCGGTAGTTCCTGTAACAGTATACGTTACTGAAGCAGCTGGCGTTGCTATAACGGAAGCTCCTGTTGTTTTATTTAAACCGGCTGCAGGGCTCCATGCATATGTTGTTGCTCCACTTGCAGCCAGGCTGGTGTTTGAACCGGAACAAATTGTAGGGGAAGCAGGAGTAACACTTACCACCGGAGTTGAGCCTACAGTAACAATTACTGTTTTACTATTGGTACATGTTCCGTTTGAACCTGTAATTGTATATGTAGTTGTTATAGTTGGTGTAGCAGTCACAATAGCACCTGTACTTGCACTTAAACCGGTTGCAGGCGACCATGAATAGGTTACAGCACCACTTGCTGTTAAATTAGTAGGGTTACCAGAGCAAACCGAAGCAGAAGTCGGGCTAACCGTAACTGTTGGTGTAGCATTAACCGTTATTGCAATGGTTTGAGTTGAATTACATGAGCCATTTACTCCGTTAACAGTATAGGTTGTAGATGTTGCCGGTTTAGCCATTACAGTAGTCCTGGTTGTTGTATTTAATCCTGCTGAAGGACTCCAGCTATATGTTGAAGCACCGTTTGCTACTAATGCAACAGAATCTCCTGAACAAAATGTAGTAGCACCTGAAGGGGTAATTGCAACGGTTGGAGATGTATTAATAGTTACAGTAACAGAATCTTTAGCGCTGCAGCTACCATTAACACCGGTTATGGTATACGTAGTAGTTGATAATGGATTAGCTGTTACCGAAACTCCGGTACTCGCACTTAAGCCTGTTGCCGGTGACCATGAATATGTTGTTCCACCACTGGCTGTTAACACTGCCCCTACTCCTGAGCATACTGATGGTGATGTTGGTGTAACAGAAATTGTAGGTGTAGGCGTTATTGTAATTACTTGAGTTGAAGTACCTGAACATCCTGCAACAGATCCGGTAACTGTATAGGTAGTTGTTGTTGCTGGGTCAGACACAACATATGCGCCGGTTGAGGCTGTTAAAGAGCCGGATGGAGCCCATGTATAAGATGCTGCCCCGCTGGCGATCATCCCCATTGTATCTCCCATACATATATTTGATGAAGCGCCGGTTAATGCAATACTAACTGTAGGGCTTGGATTAACGGTAATTGCAACCGTTTGAGTTGCACTATTACAACTACTCGTGGTTCCGGTAACCGTATATGTAGTGCTTGCACCCGGAGATACGCTGACTGTAGAACCTGTTAAAGCCCCGGGTTGCCATGTATAAGTTGTTGCACCACTTACTGTTAATGTAGTAGATGAACCCGCACAAATTGTAGATAATGATGCTGAAGCATTAATGGTTGGTGTCGGGGTTACAGTAACCACAACAGTTTTTGCCGATGAAGCAGCACAACCTGCTGCTGAAGTACCATTTAAGGTATATGTAGTTGTGCTTCCCGGGTTAGCTATTACCGAGGCACCTGTACTTGCACTTAAAGCAGTATTTGGTGTCCAGGTATATGTACTGGCACCACTACCCGTTAAAGAAGTAGAGCCTCCCTGGCATATTGATGCCGGGCCACTTACTGTTAAGGTAGGTGTTGCATTTACGGTTACCACTTCTGTTTGTGGTGCTGCATTACAACCTGCTGATGCTCCATTCAGGGTATATGTAATGGTGCTTCCCGGTGTTGCAGTTACGCTTGCACCTGTAGAAGCGCTTAACGAGGTATTAGGCGTCCAGGAATATGTAGTGGCGCCACTACCGGTTAATGTCGTAGAATTTCCCGAACAAATTGTTGCAGGCCCGCTAATAGTTAAGGTGGGTGTAGTGTTTACTGTAACTACTACTGTTTGCGGAGGTGAAGCAGAGCATCCGCTTGCTGTTCCGTTTAATGTGTAGGTTGTTGTTGCACCCGGAGATACACTAACAGTAGAACCCGTCAACCCGCCAGGTGTCCATGTATAAGTAGTGGCATTGCCGCCTGTAAGTGTTGTTGAATTGCCGGAACATATTGTCGCTGGCGCTGCCACCGCTGATAACGTCGGAGGGCTGCTAACTGTCACTACCACTGTTTTAGCAGTTGCAAGGCATCCACTTGCCGAAGTGCCATTTAAAGTATATGTTATGGTTACTGTGGGGCTGGCAGTTACGCTTGCTCCTGTAGTTCCGGTTAAATCAGTATTTGGTGTCCAGGTATATGTACTGGCGCCACTGCCCGTTAGCGTTGTAGTCCCTCCGGAACATATAGTAGATGGCGCGGCGGCAACAGTTAATGTTGGTGTTGCATTTACAGTTAACACTACTGTGCCTGTTGCACTACAACCTGATGTGGTTCCTGTAACTGTATAGGTTTGTGTTGTACCCGGATTTGCCGTTACAGGCGTTCCTGTAGTAGCGCTTAGCCCGGTTGATGGGCTCCATGAATAGGTTGTTCCGCCACTGGCTGTTAAGGTTGTTGAACTTCCTGAACAGATGGTTGATAACGTTGCATTTGCACTAATAGTTGGTGTAGCGTTAACAGTTATATACGATGCCTGTGTTAAGCTATCAGACCCACTGCTGTTCGTAACAACTAATTTAACTGCATAGCTGCCTGCTGTATTATAAACTACAGTTGGGTTTTGAGAAGTTGAAGTTGCAGGGGTTCCTCCTGTAAATGTCCATTTCCACGAAGTAGGGCTGTTGTGCGATGTATCTGTAAATGCTACTGAAGCGCCTGTACAAACAGTTGTTGGTGAGCCTTTGAAATATGCTACAGGTTTCGCAGCATTTGTAAACAAAGGGCTTCTCCATGTTCCCCGGCCATATGTACCTGCATATAAGGTTTTATCAACCATACTTACTTTTACATCGCCCACCATTACATTAGGCAAGCCGGTATTATAACTTACCCAGCCATTAATACTATCATGATAGTACACACCCTGATCTGTTCCAACATACAAAGCTTCTAATGTACCAGGCTGGTAACAAATTGCATTTACAGGAAGATTTGGCAAACCTGTTGAAATATTTGTCCATGTTGTACCACTGTTATATGATTGATACACCTTATCACCTGAAGCATAACCGGAGAACGTAACCCACACGTGTGTGGGCTTTTTAGGATTCACTGTAATGGCAGCAATTCCTGCAGAACCTACAGGAAGTGTACCGGTAATATTCGTCCAAGAAGTACCTCCATTTGAAGTGTACTCTAATTGACCTGCCTGGGCTGCATATATATATTTATTGTTTGAAGAGTCAACAGCAAGTGCAGTAATTGAAGCGGAACTCCATGTACTTATTTGAGTCCAGCTTGAACCCTGATTAGTAGATTTCCAAACATTATTTAATCCGCAATACACTGTTGAATCAGCTTTGGGGTCTAACATCCACTGTGTAACCCAGGGGCCTGTTTCAGTCAATCCCGACGTTATCGGGTTCCATGTATTGCCATTATCTGTTGATATCTCAAACGCTGCTTCAGGATTTTCTCCATACATATATGCGTCGGTCTTGTAATCAATAAAGCATATCATTCCATCACCGCCAATATTCTGTGTCCAGGTGCCTGAGCTGGCAAGGTTGGTACCATTATCCTGCCATCCTGTTATAAATAAGCCTGATGTATTGCTTGATGGCCCAATACTATATTGTTGTGCAATTGCAAGGTTGTGACTCAGGTCTGTCCATACACTTCCCGAATTTGTTGTTTTAAATACACCACCATCGCATGTTGCAACAACACTTTTTGAAGAGCCGGGCATGAAACTCAGACTATGAATATCAGCATGCACAAAGGAAGCGCCAGAACCAATCCAATCCGAACTTAATTTCCATGATGTGCCACCATTTGCTGTGCGCCATATATTAATACCACCTACATAAATTGAGTCAATGTTGGTCGGCGATACATCCATTGAAAGATCGTACCACCCCTGCCCTACGGTAGGGTCATTACCGGCACTGGCTCTACCTAAAATATTAGGTGCACCACCGGCTAAGGTTGAAACCGCTGTGAAACTTGTTCCGTGGTTTGTTGAAAGGTATAATCCATAAAATGCATAATTAGTAGGGTCTGAAGCTAAAACGTATACATCATTGGTATCTGCAGCCGAAACTGCAACCGCCATTCTTCCTGCAACACCTGAAGCCGGAAGGCCTGAAGTGATCTGTGTATATGTTTTTCCGGCATTGGAAGATGTATAGAATTTTCCATCGTAGGTAGATGCATATACCCTTGAAGGGTGAGATGGCTCAAGAGCCAATGACATAAAATCTTCAGAAACAGCTTGTGTCCAGGTAGTGCCAGAGTTTAATGTATAATACATACCAAAGCTGGTAGCAGCCACTACTATACTGGTGTCAGAAGGATTAACGAATATTTCATTTATCGTTGCATATGCAGGGCCTGAGTTAGCCAATGTATATGACAAACCTGTTGCAACCCATGTATTCCCTCCATCTGAGCTTTTTAATACACCAATGGTAGATACTGTTGGGTAAATACTGTTTATACCATCTCCGTCGCCGGTGGCAAGGTACATTACACTTGGTTTTAGCGGGTTTATTGCCACGTCACTGGTAGCCAGATCGCCTAATTGGTCGGTAACTGTTGACCATGATGTGCCTCCGTTAGTTGTTTTCCATAAACCACCTGTGGGGCAACAAGCAAACATAATGTTGTTATTTCCCGGGTAAAACCTTACATGACTAACCCTTCCATCACCACCGAAATCGCCATCATCAGGTATATTATTAGGAACACTTGTGTTTCCTACATAGGTCCAGCTGGCAGCTGAAGTTACTTTATGTGTGCTTTTATGTGCTGTGCTGTTTACAAATTGCTGGTACTCGTTTGCAATTTTTGTGGGGTCAGGCATATTACCCGAAGGGAAGGTACGCGCCTGCATCAACCATTCCCAGCGCTTAAACAAACTTCTTCCATTTTCCTCTTCATCTCCATTTTCCTTATCCTTTTCTTTAACCGTGTTATTGGCCTGTTTAGCATACCATTGGTTAAATGCTTTCTGAACATCTTTCAAATTAGCCTTCGGATTCCTCATCATACTTGCCCAGTCCTGCTGAGCAATTGAGGTTGTAAAAAATGCAAGAACTATGGTTGAACTAAGTAAAAATTTTCTCATGTATTAGCGCTTTTGTGACATTAATGGACTCGATTCTACGAAATAACATAAAATATGTTACGTGAAGTTATTGACACTGGTAAATAACTGGTTTTAAGCAATAAACAGTGGGGTAATCAACTGTTTTTCTTGCTTTTTTTATGGGTTGCGTTTACTTTTCTTACATCCCATATTCTTACCACAAGGCCGGTACATCTCATAGGCTGTTTTATCATCAGCCGGCCAAACCTGAATGTTATCCGTTGCCCCATTAAACTATCCATATCAGTGCCTATTGGCAGGTAATATGTTGTATCCTTCCTTTCAGGGTGAATAACACGTATCGCTAAGGGGCAGTTTTTATTATCTACATGAACCACCGTACCTATAGCTGATGGGCCAGGCCTGTTATCAGCCGCTTTTTTCAGTGAATCGGCATTTTGCTGAGCAAAGCCCGATATGCAAACAAATAAAAACAAATTAAAAAATATGGCTTTCATATGGTTCATGAAAAAAGCCCTTCTGTTATGTATACAGAAGGGCTGTAATTACTGATAATATATAACTTATTTAACCAGAACTTTAAATACTCTTTGGTAGTTCAGGTTACCTACTCTGACAAAGTAAACACCCATTGCAATACCATTAACCGAAATTTGTTCGTTAATAGAGTTGCCAGCAGGCTTAACTGTTTTTGAGCTTAGTTGTTTACCAACTGCATCAAACAAGTCAACTTGTACATCGTCGTTTGATGGAAGAGTGTTTGCAATTACATTAATAAAATTACCATCCTGGTAAACTTTAAATTGAGCTAAGTCAATTGGGTTTGCAAAACCGGTAGGGCTAACATTTGAAAGCCTGAATGAGAAGATACGGTTATTCTCATTACCTGCTCCATCATATTCATTCGTATTCCAGAAAGTTAATCCATCTGATGGGTCTAATGTCATTTCTGAATAGTCGCCGAACCTGTTAGCGCAATTAATAGCAGGGCTTGTACCCGCTATTGCAGTTTGTTCCGTACCGGTCATTGTGTTAACTGCATCAGTTGCCATTCTACCGGTATAACGAATACTAGGGTAAATTGAGCTACTTGAAACAGCATACTGAAGAGCTATATCACCATCCTGATCCATACCAATACTTCCATTCCAACGGCTTGCGCCATCTGCAGGTGCATAGGTACCTTGCTGGTAAATTGAAAAATGGAATGTTGTAGGATTCTGGCGTATTTCATACCACCTTACACCTGCAACCTGGCTACCTGTGTTAACAGTATTGCAAAGCAAAACTGAATTATATCCGGTAAATTCAAGGAAAGGAACCCTGAAGTTAAACGTACCATCTAAGGCATCAAGGCTGCTTGCAGAACCAGGCTGTGTAATATCTTTTTCGCTACCACCGGTAAAGTATGCATTAAAAGTAGCAGGGGCCAATGAATCCCAACGTGAAACGGTGAGTGTATGAGTTGTTGTGTCATGCACTAGCTTAAAGAATACGATCATGTTCGATGACCAGCCTGAATTGGTGTTTTCAAAGAATGTCATAAACTCAGGTGTTCCGTATGGAGGCAAAGCTGATGCATCACAATCTAATGTTTTGGCTGAAGAGAACAAACTATTGTTTCCACCGAAATATGCAGGTGGTGTTGGGGTTGGTGTTAATATCATACCTGCTGATTGCTTACCCGCTAACATCCGCGCCCTGTCAAAAACTACTATACCTTCCGGTGAGTATTGGCTGGTTTCATAATATCCGTCACTCCAGATAGAGAATTTAGGATAGTCAGGATAATTTTGTGTTGTCCACAAAGGATTTGAAAAATTATATACATAATATTTTCCTGTTGCATCGCCCGTTTCTGAAATAGCTATTGAAAAACCGCAAGGCGCTTTATCAACCTGGAATTCAGAAATGAACCAACGGCCGGCAAACTTGTCATATAATACAATTGGGTCTCCGTCATCACCTGGTATATTTGTAAATAATGTTTTCAAATCAATTACAGCAGTAAGTGCTTTACCTGTTTTATCGAATACCTGGTATGATGAGTTATAGCCTTGCACGTATTGTGTTGGGCCTACTGCTCCATCAGGGTCGTTAGGGCAAGAACCCTGATCACTGCCACCATCAAAATTAACCAGAGGAGCAGTCAATGTTTTAATTCCATCTACCGTTTGTATAACAGGATCGGCCTGTTCAGCACGTTTCTTGAAATCAGGATACATAATAGGGCGATTTGCCTCTCTTCTCTCTTCAAGCTCTTCATGGTGTTTTGCAGCTGCAATACGCTCTTCATCGGTTTGAGCAGGCATATCCCTCACAGGGATACTTTCGTAGAATGAGCTACATGGAATGTAATTTGAACTGGATCTGCTGTCAGAAGCATTTTGCGCAAACAAAAAATTTGCGCTCATAACCGCAACAGAAAATAACGTAAGTTTTTTCATAGTTTCAGGGATGTTTTATAACACAAATGTATGTATTTGTTACTTTATTTCCAAATTTTAATATCATTATTTACAAACAATCTGAATCGATTAAGTTAATATCAATAAAAAAGCCCTGATGTTACCATTCAGGGCTTTTCCAGTAAAAGAATCAGGCAAGCTTATTTCTTACCCTCTTCTTTCTTAATATCCTTACGGTCTTTATCTATTTTCTTATTGTCCTTTTGCACCTTCTTCTCATCTTTTACAGCTTGTTTGGCATTACCATTTTTTTCTGCTTCATTTCTCTTGGCAAGGTCAGCAGCTTTTTTGTCTTCTTCTTTGTTAATGTTCTTCTTATCGTGTTTTACTTCAGCATCTTGTGCTTTTGTAATAACAGGAGCGAAAGCGATTGCTACTAAAAGAGCGCCGGTTGCGATTACATTTGTTAGTTTCATGACAGTTTAAGTATTGGTTAATGATACAAACGTACCGGCTGAAAATGAAGTTCTTATGAAGAATAAAAAATTACCAGCCTAAAACTGAAAGTATATAAATGGCTGAATTTCTGACGATTTTACCTGTATTACCAACCACACTGCAACTACTACTATCAATGCTTTTATAAGCAAAGGCGAATGTGTTAATACATTTTCTGAAAGCGTATGAACCCTTTTAGGAATGAAATGAGTTATGTAACCGATAAGCATTAAAATAAATACGTATTTATATCCGCTAACCCATTGCGCAGCAACCGAGAAATGCATATGGGTAGCAATTTGGCTAATAACCTGGCTGGCTATGGTAAATGTTTTAGCCCTGAAGAATATCCAGCAAAAACAAACAAAATGGAATGTGAAAATTACGCCAAACGTATTCGTTACAATATTTTTAGGCATTTTAAATATGTCATTCCGCAGTTTTTCAAATGCCAGTGCAAGCCCGTGCAGGAAACCCCAGAAGATAAAATTCCACGACGCGCCATGCCATAAACCACCAATGAGCATGGTCAGCATAAGGTTCCAGTATTGGCGCAACTTTCCTTTTCTGTTACCTCCTAAAGGTATGTATAGGTAATCGCGTAACCAGCTTGAAAGGGAAATGTGCCATCTTCTCCAAAACTCAGTAATGCTTGCCGATTGGTATGGCAGGTCGAAATTGATACCAAGCTGATAACCCAGTAACAGCGCAATACCTATGGCCATATCAGAATAACCTGAAAAATCACAGTATATCTGCATGGCATAACCATATACACCCATCAGGTTCTCATATCCTGAATAAAGTAAAGGATTTTCAAATACCCTGTCTACAAAGTTTACACTTATATAGTCGGATATAACAGCCTTTTTAATGAGCCCTGTCAATATTAAGAATAAGGCCTGCCCTACCTGTTCCTTTGTTATTACAATATCTTCATGTATCTGTGGCAAGAAGTTCTTGGCCCTTACAATCGGGCCGGCAACCAAATGTGGAAAGAAGCATATATAAAAACCAAAGTCGAGGATACTATCTGATGGCTTTAGCTGATCTCGGTATATATCAATGGTATAACTAAGCACCTGGAATGTATAGAACGAAATACCGACCGGCAACATTACATTAATTGGATTTAAATGCCCCATGTGCAGGTCATTTATCGTTTGAATAAAAAAGTTGGTATACTTAAAGTAAAAAAGCAGCCCCAGATTAACGACAAGGCTGACGACAAGTAGCGCCGTTTTTTTACGCTGCGAAGTAGCATTGTATATCCACTTAGCCAGGTTAAAATCAATTATTGTTGAACTGATAAGTAACAGAAAGAACATTCCTCCTGACTTATAGTAAAAGAATAAGGAGAATAGTGTAAGATACAGAATACGAGGTCGTTTACGTTGATAAACAAACTGGTAAAAAAATAAAAGCACCAGAAATAAATAGACAAATAATGCCGTATTAAAGAGCATGGGCTCTTTAGGGTTATATGTAAGCAGATGCAATATGTTATGGAGCAAGTTTGTCCAATCCATCTTTTATTGCTTTATGTAAGGCATCGTTAAAAAGCTCAGCTTGTAATGTATAGCCACCTGCCGTAAAATGCACGTGATCTTTTTGGCATAAACGCTTCTTGTACCATTTTTGCATAGAAGCATATCCGCCCATTATATGGTAAAAATCCCAATAGGCTGCATCGTACTTTTTTGCTTCCCTTCTAATCACGTCAACTGCATCAGCAATATCCGGATTAGGGTACCTTTTGCTCCTGAATGCATCATTAGGGGTAGTAAGTAAAAAGTCAGCATCAGGTACAACCCGTTTTATATTTACCAGGCTTGAGTCAATATCGTTTTCAAATGAATCGGGGTTGAACCTTTTTGAAAAAGCCTCATTGGTGCCCAACGAAATAATAACAAGATCAGGCTTCAGTTCTGCCAACTGCTGTATAAAATACTGTGAGTGGTTATAGTCAGCATACCTTGCCCCATTCGATCCGATGGTATGGTATATAATCCCCGGTTGATCATTAGTTAGTACCATTCCATATACCATGGCCTCATATTGGCTGGTATCTTTTTGCAAGGTACACATGGTAAACAGGTTCATAGTATCTTTAAAAGCTACGGAGTCACTACCTATACTCCATGTAGCAGCAGAATCTTTAATAACGACTGAGTCTTTCATGTCATTTGAGGTATAGACAACCCAATCAAAGCAATGAGGCCCTTTATCGTGCAGGAACATCATATGTGTAAATGAATAATTCAGGTCAGCAGCATTTTTAATATTTACTTTAATACTTGATGTTGAATCGTAAGTTTGAAGTCCGAAGCCGGCTATTCCTGTAGGTATATTCGAAGGGTTAACCATTACACAGCGCCTACCCTTCCATTCACCGGTTGCCGATGAATGGTAATTATTTGGTTCATTAGAGCCTGCTACACGGTAAGGGAATATCAATCCGCGCCCTCCATTACCATAGTCACGTTGTAATTGTTCACGTACCAGGCTTGTGAAAAAGTCAGCCTGCAAATGCGAATCGCCTATATGTACTATAATTACATTCTTACGTTTTCCCTCTTTCATTTCCTTCAACTTCACAAAAAAGCTTCGCAAGGCTGTTGAATCGAGGTGAATGGTATCAATATCGGCATTGATGAACGGATAATTATCGTAGCTGGTTATTTGTGCACCACAGGTTAATCCTATCAGGGCAAAAGCGTATGATAATATAATTGCCCTAGCTCTTCTCATTCTCTTTTTTATCCTTAAACTCCCATGCATATTTCTCGTAGTCATACAACATTGAACAGCAGAAATAGTTGGCGATCCAGCTGCCACCCATTGGCTTGAAGTGGGTATAGTCTTTATTTGCAAGCGGCAGGTCAGAGTTTACCATATTTATCATGCTGCTGTCAGCCCCCATTGCCTGAAAAAGATTCCAGAAGGCAATATTGGTTTGTTTGGCAATATTCCGTTGTATCTCTACAAATTCCGGTATTTCAGTCATGGTTTCATAAGCCCCGTGCTTGCGCACTGCTCTGTCGCTAACCGAATTTATAAGCATAGCGCACTTGGGCATTTTGTTTTTCAAAGCATTTATGGTATTCGAGAATCCACGGGTGTAATAATCATATTTATCCGTTCCACTGTGCACCACATTCAGGCCATATTGCAATACCACGCATTTTATATTCAAATCGTTTTGGAAAGATTGCATAATGCCGTCATCTATCACTGATAATTGCAGGCCTGAAGAACCTCTCATATCTAGGTCATCAACATAAACCCCGGTAGTATCTTCAAACCCTGCCCCATACACATATATCTTGGCATCGGTAGTGAAGGTCATTTCAATGGAATGAATAGGCTTGCCTGTGTTTAAGGTTAATATCTTCACCCCTCCTCCATTAGCAAGTGGTATTGTGGTTGTATTGCCTCCGTCTTTTTTTACGTACACCTTGGCGTTAGCATTCCCCGGGTTGCTATAGTAAAGTTTAACAACATGAAAACTATCAAGTCCGGCTTGTTCTTTAACACCTGAAAATGATGTCCAACTGGCTGATGCTTTTCCGTCACCTGTTATATTAGGTATAAATGCTTCTCCGTTCAATCCATAAGGAATGGATGCCTGCCTGTCCTCAATAACGGTATACCCTTTCCAGTTATCGGCAAATGTTTGATTTATCGACTTTCTGAAACCGGGTACATTATTAATGATGGGTACAAAGCCTACTCCCCTGCCGCCAAATTTCTTTTGCAGCATGGCACGTATATCCTGCGTAACAATATCCCCCTCGATCATTGAATCGCCAAAAATTGCCAGGTGAACCTTCTTCTTTTTAGCTTCCATAAGCGCATTGTAGAATGCAGCCAGGTTGTCCTGTTTAGCAACACAATACTCTTCAATTGGCCAGTAACCCTTTTTGAAACTTAATGAATCCACATCTTTAAAACCTTTAGGAATTGATTTTACAATGGGTTTAATTTCTTCCGTTTTTACAGGTGCTTTTTCTGAACCCGTAAGATCAGTAAACATAGTTATGGGTTTGGTGGTATAGCCCATAAATGTAAATGAGGTGGGCAAAAAGGACAAGCATGAAAGCATTACTGCTACAAGCAATATGATATAAACTGGCTGGCGAACCTGGTTTTTCAATCCTCAATGTTTAAGCAAAGGTAGCTGTTGAATAGGCGCTAAAAATGACATTCTGTACAAGTAATTAACAGAGTAAATGTTAATAATGATATGCGATGTTTTTATATTTTTTTCAGAGTGTTCGCCTGCAATTAAAATATAAAATTAGCGTTACTTGCTTTCTTTATTTACCGAATGCAATGAATCTATTTGAATATTTCTGTTGTTGAATTCTAATAGCTTGTCTTTAATGGCAATACACAAATCATATTCACTGGTGTTTTTCACAAACTCATCTGTAAAATTGCAATACATAATAAACTTGTCGAACTCTTCAGGGGCAAGTACTATAATACCTGCTTTTACAAATAATTGCAAATAGTCTTTAAGTACATTTTCCTTTAGTTCATTATCCTCCAGGCGAGCAACCTTTCGTTTCTCCTTTTCAAAATGACTGTACCGTTCATAGAAATAATCTATATCAATTACCAATGTCATCGATCGCATTGAAAAAGGAATAACTGTTTTGTTTATATCGGTATTTGGAATTATGCCAAGTTGTTTTTCTTCGGCCTTGATTTGTTTTAATGTTTTTACAGGAGTAATAACAACCTCATTCAATTTAAAGTTAAGGCTATCGAGAGCAATGTGCACGTAATAGCTTGTTCTGTATATCGAATCTTTAAAGCATAATAAACCAGTAGCGCAACCCTGGGCGCCGATCAATAACGTATCAGACATTAAAGCGACCACTGAAAAGCTTTTGTTGTTCTGAATAAAAACACCCTCTGAAGTTCGCTTATTAATAACATACGCATTTAAAAGTGGCCCACTGTTATCGTGCCGGACAATTTCTCCATTCACAACTACAGATTGTTGTTGAGCAAACACATCTAAAGAAAAGAGAATAAAGAGTGATACAGAAACAGTTTTGCGCATTAAAAAATAACGATAGGCTAAAGACCTTATTACGTATATGTATTTGTTGGTGAAGTCAATTGCTTATAAACATAATTGACTCTTGCTTTCAAGAAATTCTTTTTAACCTCTGTTAACTTACTTTAACTTTACTTAACAGCTATAAAGTAAACGGTACATGCTTATATTTGAAGAATGAACTACACCATAATAAACAATAAAGAGGCTGGCCAATTCGAGATTGACCTTAATGGCAAAACGGCTCATGAGCAATACAGTGTTTCCGGTAATGTAATTACCTTTATAGGTAATTATGTTCCGCCTGAATATAGGGGGAAAGGTATTGCAGCGGAAATGGCAAAGTATGGCTTTGAATATGCCAAAGCCAATAACCTGAAAGTGGTTATCCTCTGTCCTTACATAAAGGACTATTCAAGAAAACATGCTGAGTACAAAGACCTTTTAGTGTAAAGCCTTCTTTTGATACCAGGAAATTTACATACAGTAAAAAGGAGAAGAGTTTTACTATCAATGCGTGATGTATGGTACGATTCCAATGCATATTACACCGATGCCGATGTGGTGTACTACACGCAAATGGATAAACCTATGGGTGATGAATGGTATGACCAATACACTATTTTAATTGATCTTGAACAAAGCAAAGAAGTCTTGTTCGAGCAAATACAGAAGAGAAGCAGAGAAGAAATACGGTCAATGCTTTCCAAAACTGATTTTTTCTTTTCTGCTATTGCTGAGGGAATAACCCGGACGCTTTTAAATGAATTTATTGAATGCTATAACCGGTTTGCAAACGCTAAGAAAATACCAGCCGCAGAGGTACACAGGTTAAGTGATTACCTGGAAAATGGCTTACTTACTATTACCAGAGTATTTGACAAAAATAATGTTGTTGTAGCCTGGCATGCATATAGAGTAAATGCTGACAGGGTGTTTTTGATATATAGCATAACCACAGCCTACCTTCATACTGATTCAAAAATGAAGAATGAAATTGGTGCTGCAAATAAATTCTGTCACTGGAAAGACCTTGAATATTTTAAAAACCTTGGTGTAAAGCTGTATGACTTCGGGGGCTGGTACAATGGTAATACAGATAAAGAGCTGTTAGGGATAAATAACTTTAAAGAGAAGTTCGGAGGCATTATAACTCCTAATTATAACGGAATACAATACGTAACATTGAAAGGCAAGCTGTTTCGGCTGCTTAAGTACTTTAAGAATAAAAGTCAGGCTTGAAAGAAAGCATACGTCAGTATAGCAAGCAATACGGTATTAATTATAATTGTAGCAACCGACTTCAAAAAGGGCCATATCATGGCACAGTACACAAGCAAGCTTATGGTTGTTATTCCCGCTATATAAAATGCCCATGGTTCATGGCTTTGTAGCTTGCTACTTATTACTGCCTGAATAGCGCCACAAGTGATGAGTATATGGCCATCCATTAATAACCTTAACAAGTCACGGTTATATACTTTGCCATGCTCTGAACGAAGTACAAAATAGTCGTGCAACACACCATTTACCAAAGCCCATATACCAGCTATGACTGATGCACAACTTATCAGGTTCATTTAACAATCTTAAAGTTGAAGTTTGGGCTCTGGTATTTCATCATTAAGCGTATCCAGATAGGCAAAAGCATTTCAGTAGCACGGGCCGAGGTAATATCTCCCAGGTCAATTACATCGGCCCAGCCAAATTCCTGTAATATGTTAGCCACTTTAGCTTTAGCGGTAATTTCATTTCCGCATATAATTACATCATGGCTCCCCGCAACTAATTTAGGGTTAACCATTAAATTACAATTCATAGTATTCAATGCCTTAACTACATACGTATCAGGAAAAGCCTTTTGTATCTCTTCACCCAGTGAATTAGTATTACATAGTGAAGGAGTTAAAATTGGTGGCATACCTTTTGAAAAATCAAGCGGGTTGGCTATGTCAACCAATACTTTTCCTTTTAAGTTCTTTTCACCGGCAAGTTTCAGGGCTTCAAGCGATATTTCTCCCTTGGTGCAATTAAAAACTATCTCTCCAAAAGCTGCAGCATCAGCAAACGTACCCTGGTGAGCCTTGCTGCCATTATTCTTCGCCCATGTAGCAGCCTTTTCATTATTAGCAGTCCGTGAGCCCATCATTACCTCATGCCCTACCTGCACCATTCTTGTGCCAATTGCACTACCCACTACTCCTGTTCCGATTATTCCGACTTTCATATGCCTGTGTTTATTGATTTAGAAACTATATTTGCTGCAAATTAAGCTGGTTAGTTTATATTTTACAATAACTGTCATAAATGATAGTATTGCACAAAAATGACGGCTTTGATTACTTACAGGGAACTAAGAGCTATAAATATTTAAAAACATTTTTATGATAATCAACGGCAAGGAAATGGAAATCAAGTTGCATGGGCAAACATACCATTGTGCGCTTGATGTTACTATGGGCTTTATTGGCGGTAAATGGAAATCGGTGGTACTCTGGTATTTGATAGAGAACCATAAGCGGTTTGGTGAACTGAAAAAAGAAATGCCGGGCATTACAGAAAAGATGCTTTCACTTCAGTTGAAACAACTGGAAAAGGATAACATAATCAGCCGTAAAGTATTTGCAGAAGTGCCACCCCGGGTTGAATATTGCCTTACCGAGCATGGTAAAACATTAATTCCATTACTTAAGGAAATGTCGCTTTGGGGAAGAACCAAGGCCACAACAGAAGGGATAATAGTAGAGGTTGAAAAAATGAAGAAAAAGAAAAAGGCAAAAAAGAAAAAATAAATTATCGCTGCATTTCTATTTTATTTCCATTCTCACTTTCTTCTTTCAGTAATAAATTAATATCCTTTATCAGTCTGTCCACTTCAGCAGGAATAATGCCGCTATACACGCCCCTTATCCTACCCTCCATATCAATTAAAGTAAGGTTTTGCGAATGCACCAAATACCCATCAGTTTCCGCTAAATACGAATGCCTTGCAAGGTTTAGTATGGTATCTCTATTTCCTCGTAAAAAATACCACTGGTAAGGAACAGCCTCATGTTGCTTTGCATATTCTGCTAACACCGGAATAGAATCTTCTTCGGGATTTACCGTAAATGAAACGAACTTAACACTGTTGTATCCTGCGAATGTTTTCTGCACCCGTTCCAGTTCATTATTCATTTTCTTGCAAATACCCGGGCATGTTACAAAAAAGAAATTAGCCACATATATCGAATGCTTGAATGTATCCCGGGTAACTATTTGTCCCATTTGATCCATCATACTGAAATTGGCAATGGTATGGTAAATGGTGTCTTTACTGACTGAATCGAGCTTACTTATACCAATAATAGGTAAGTACCTGGAGTTTTTAGTTTTACATTTTACGCACAAAAGAGCTATTCCTGTAAACAGAATAAGAGATAGCTTTTTGTGTATGTTTTTAATGCGCATGGTTATCACTTACCAGGTTTTACTTCGAACAGTAAACTCCTTCATAAACGCCTTTGCCATTGGTATCAGTTCATTGTCTGCATTAATATTTGTTTCATCCAATGTGCCATCAGTAGTTTGCACTATAAGCTCTTTAAGCGGGTGCAGGCTGAGTCTTTTTACCCTGTTTGAATCTATAGGGTAAGTAAAAGACATGGTATATCTTCCATACATTACAAACTGTACTTCCTGTGCTTTTGGCGTAAGCAGGTTAATACTATCCTTATCGAACATAAGTGTCAGTTTAGCACCCGGGCTTATTTTATAGTCCTTTTCGCAGTCTGTCGTTAATACAAGGCTTATCACAGAATTAATTGAACTAAGGCTTATGCAAAACCTCAGATCAGCCGCCTGATACCTTTTGGTTACCTGAATGGGAGCTGAATTAATGATATAATCTTTATTGGTTGGATCTTTTTTTGAAGCAGCCAGGTATTTTGATAAAGGGGTATATTTTTCACTCGATGCACTTCCGGCAACCTTGCTTGTTTCCATTCTTTTTAGCTTAATAGCTCTGTAATACGAGGTGTTGGTTTTACCATTATCCCATTTTACTGTACAGGAATTATCATCTATTTTAGCAAGTATAACACCTGTATAAAGCTTGTCCTGGTAATAGCTGGTTACTGTATCTCCAATCTTAACGTCGTCTGCAGTAAGTGTTTGGGCCTTCAGCGAAATGCAACTAATAACAAGTGCAAATAGTATATATCGTTTCTTCATATTGAAATTATTTGTGGTATAATATTACAATAAAAAAAGCCCCCGCAATCCTGCGGGGGCTTTAATTTCTAAAAACTAACTTATTTTACTAGTACCAATCTGCCACTCGCAGTAGTCTTATTTGCTGTTATGGTATATATGTAAACACCTGTACTCAAAGGTGTTCCATTGTCACTTTTTCCATCCCATACAGATTCATAATAACCTGCGCCTGTAGTCCTTTGTTTATTTATAAGGGTTTTAACCTTACTGCCATACATATTGTAAATATTTATGGTAACATTACTTGAAGGAGAGTTAAGCGTATACCCAATATGCACCTGGTTAGTGAAAGGGTTCGGATATGCCTTAGTAGTAATATTAAACTGCTTAATGTTATTCACACTTAGCAATGTATCGCCAGCTAACAGATTGGTTATATTAATAGTATCATCACCCGGCTGATATATTAAATACTGGTACGAATCGAATAACATTTCGTTTGTTGTAGAGGTACCGGCAACAACGGTTTGTGGCGGGTTATTTGGGTTATTCGGGTTGTTCGAAGTATTGTCATACACATGTTGTGAAAAAATTGTGTAACCGGTTGGTACCTTCACAAGCATAGGATAGGTATAATAACCTTGCCAACGGAAATCCCAATTATTCACCCGCACAAGCGGAATAGTATCTATTCCCTGAAATGCAAAGTTCGTGATCTTTACACCTACCTTATGCTGATGAGGGAAAGTAGCGTACAATGAAACGGCAACCGGCATTCCACCGCTCTTAGGATATTGAGCTGTGTATGTGGTAACCTTATTTGCCGCAAGTACCATGCTCCAGTTTTGCAATATTGTACTGGTATATATTTCTCTTATACCTGTTGAGCCAAGAGGCCAGAAAAATATACGAACACATGTACTGTCAACCTGGCCTGCTGTACCGGCAGGATAATGGATCTGGAATACAATATTACTTTTCGCTTTCAGGCGGAAACCAATTTTTAATGGAGCCTTACCGGGATAAAGCACAGCATTGCCTCCAGGTGCATAGCCACCAATACCTACATTACTGCCAGGCATGGTATAACAGCCTCCTGAAAGATCACTGGTTGCTTTTCCACTGGTATCCATGCTTATTAAGGCATGGTGCACAATGGCAGGGTTACCCGGAATAATTTCATATCCGCGTATAATACGGTCTTGGGTTAAACCTGTTGGTACAACAAAACAGTTATACGCATCTGCTGAAGTAGCATTACTGGTAAATGTTGGTATTTTAACGATCAGGTCAGGCGTACCATGTAACTGGTAATCGTTTGTATATACAGGTGCCATTGGCGCCTGGGTTGTATCACCTGCAGCAGAGCCTGAGTCGATCCAGTTTACAATTTCAGCTACCTGAGCTGCTGTAAGCACACGCTGATCAAAGAACTTATGATATAAGGTATCAGGTGGCCATGGCGGCATTATGCCCTGGCTTACGTATGTTTTAATGGTTTTTGCATAGGCAACTGTTTGCGAATAATTCAACAGCGACATTGGCCCAACGCCTTTGGGGTTATGGCAAACCGTACAATTGCCATAAAAAATAGGCGCAACATCTTTATAGGTTGTTTGCGCATTTACATTAATTACTGATACCCCGAAAAGGGCAATAAGCATGTATAATTTTCTCATTGATAGACTATTTCATACAAACATAGTAAACTTTCAGCAAGAAAACAAATGGGCAGGGAACCAACAGATTAACGTTCGCCTCTGGCGCCTAATTCTATAATGGCCATATCCTTTATGTTATCGCCATCAATTACAAAACGGAGCATGGTGCGTACTTTATGAAACCCCTCTCTACCCGCCGCACCGGGGTTCAGGTGAAGAATGTTCAGGTTTTTATCGTAAATAACTTTAAGAATATGTGAATGCCCGCAAATAAAAATATGTGGTGGCTTTACCATGAATGATTGTTTAAGCGCTGCCGTGTAATTCGGCGGATATCCACCAATATGTACCATCCACACATCTTTCTGTTCGCACATAAAGCGTTGGTTCTTCGGGCATACTTTTCGTATTTCCTGTCCATCGATATTACCATATACAGCCCTTATGGGTTTTATGGCAGCCAATCTATCGTACACACCAATGGTTCCTATATCGCCTGCATGCCAAATTTCATCAGCTTGCTCAGCGTGCTTGCAAATAGCACTATCGATGTAACCGTGAGTATCAGATAAAAGAAGAATTCTTTTCAATTGATGAGTTTTTTATCTCTGCGTAACTCTGTGTTGTATTTACTCTGTGGTCTCTGCGTTAAAAAATACCCAACACTGAGTTCACAAAGAAAACAGAGTTACACAGAGAATTACGCTACCTGTTTTCAATTCTTAATTTTTAATTGGAGGAAATCTCCTCAGTCAACTGCATTTGATACATATCGTGGTAAAGGCCAGGCTTTGCAACTAAATCACGGTGGTTGCCATATTCAATTACCTTACCCCTGTCGAGCACCAAAATGTTCTCACACATTTTAACTGATGATATACGATGGCTTATAATTAATGTGGTGCGGCCCTGCATTATGTTCTTTATATTCAACAGTATTTCCTGTTCGGTATTTGTATCAACAGCTGAAAGGCACTCATCGAACATCATAATGTTAGGCGCTTTAAGCATGGCTCGTGCAATAGAAATACGTTGTTTTTGTCCGCCTGAAAGTGTTATGCCTCTTTCCCCTACTACCGTTTCAAATGCCTCTTTAAATTCATTTATGTTATCATATATAGCTGCATCCTTAGCGGCTTTATCAACTTTTTCTTTTATTTTATCCTTGTCCGTAATTTTATCGGTAACCGAAAATGCAATGTTGTTAGCAATAGTATCTGAGAACAAAAACACTTCCTGTGGTACATAACCGATCTGGCGGCGTAAGGCAGATAATGGTAACTCTCTTATATCTACTCCATCTATTTTAATAGTACCTTCGGTAACGTCGTACATACGGCAAATAAGCTGTGCAATGGTCGATTTACCACTACCTGTTTTACCGACAATGCCTAATGACTCTGCTTTGTTAATAGTGAATGATACATTATCGAGCGCCTTAATACCCGAGTCAGGGTAAACGAAAGTTACGTTCTTAAACTCTATGTTCCCCTTGATCTCTACCTCAGTCTCAACCTTACTTACAACCGATGGTTTAGTGTTTAAGAACTCATTAATACGAGTTTGCGATGCAGCCGCACGTTGCACCAATGATGTTATCCAGCCAAGGCTGGCAATAGGCATGGTAAGGTTACTTACATACAGCATAAATACTGCTATATCACCTACTTTTAATTGTCCGTTAATCACATCTTTTCCACCAATGTATAATGCTAAAATGGTGCTGAGCCCTACCAATACAACCATGGCCGGTTGAAAAATAGAATCGACCTTAGCCAGGTCCATATTACGTTCCTTGTATTCAATGCAATCTTTATCAAATTCCTCTATCATCATTTTTTCGAGCCTGTACGATTTAATTACCCTTATGCCCGAAAACGTTTCCTGTGCTTTTGTAAATAAAGCAGATAACTGCTGCTGAACCTTAGTGCTCTTTTTATTGATAACACTACTTATATAGTATATGGCAAAATACAGGACAGGCATGGGTGCAAGTACGTACAATGTCATTTTTACATTCGATTGCAGCATTATGGTTAATGTAAGCCCAACCAATGTTATGGTATTGGTGGTATACATTATTGTCGGGCCAAGGTACATACGCACACGGCTGACATCTTCACTGATACGGTTCATAAGGTCGCCTGTATTATTGCGGCGGTAAAAAACAGTGTCAAGCTTCTGGTAATGTTCAAATACTTCGTTCTTCAGGTCGTACTCAATAAGTCTTGATGTAACTATAATGGTTTGCCGGGTAAGGAACAAAAAGATACCACTGATAAGCGCCATACCCAGTATAAGCATTACATAATAAAGCAAACGACTGACAGCCGCATCGGCTGAATCGACCTGCTTAACCTTGTCAACGGCAAAGTCAATAGCCTTACCCACATACGGTGTGGAATACACTTTAAACCAGCCGGATATAGCAACAAATACAATGCCGGCAATCAGCCTGACCCTGTATTTGAAAAGGTACTTATTTAAATGTAATAGCGATCTCACCTTGTTTTTGGTCTTTTGATTAGTATGTTTAGTCCACTTGTATTGTGCTTCAAACTTAGCCTATTTGTTTTTTCGGGCGAATGTTAAAATTAGTATAACTTTGTGCCGCTCTCAATACCTATGTACTTAAATATAGAATGCAAAATTAACGATATTCCACCGAATAAAATTATTTGCCATGATAGAAACTAAAGAGATCAAGAAATCAGCTACATCAAACGACGACATTATTTCTTCACAACTGTTTAAGTACGACCATGAAGAAGTGTTGTTTTGCCAGGATAATGCAACAGGCTTAAAAGCCATTATTGCCATACATAATACCGTACTCGGCCCTAGCCTTGGCGGTTGCCGTATCTGGAAATACAATAACGACCAGGAAGCAATTACTGATGCACTGCGCCTTTCAAGGGGTATGACCTATAAAGCATCGGTAGCAGGGCTTAACCTGGGTGGTGGCAAATCGGTAATTATTGGCGATGCCAAAACCATTAAGTCAGAAGCATTGATGAGAAGGTTCGGCCGTTTTGTGAACGACCTTGGTGGTAAATACATTACTGCAGAAGATGTTGGTTCGAGCATGAGAGATATGGAATATATCCGTATGGAAACCAAACACGTTACTGGTATACCGGAATCAATGGGTGGTAGCGGAGATCCTTCTCCGGTTACGGCCTATGGTGTGTTACTTGGTATGAAAGCTGCCGCTCACCAGCAATGGGGTAGCGATAGCCTTAAAGGCAAAAAAGTATCGGTACAGGGCATTGGTAACGTTGGCGAACATTTGGTAAAACACTTAACTGACGAAGGCGCTAAGGTTTATATTACTGATATTAACCAGGATAAACTAAAAGAAGTAGCAGCTAAGTACAAAGCTGAAGTTGTTGCACTCGATGCAATATATGATGTTGATGTTGACATTTATGCACCATGTGCATTAGGCGCTACGGTAAATACCGAAACACTTAAACGCCTTAAATGTTCTATTATAGCAGGCTCTGCAAACAACCAGTTAGCTGATGAAAAAGTGCAGGGAGAAGAACTAGCAAAGAATGGTATTATATATGCACCTGATTTTGTAATTAATTCAGGTGGACTTATAAATGTATATGCTGAATTGGGTGGTAGCTACAACAAAGCGCGCGCTATGCAACATGCAGACAAAATTTACGACATTACAAAATCTATTTTGGCATTGGCTAAAACTGAAAACATACCAACTTACCTTGCTGCCAATAAAACCGCTGAAAAGCGTATTGAAGCAATGGGAAAAGTAAAACTGAATTATACTAGTAACAGAAAATAACGAGAAGCATAGTCTTTGTCTTTAAAACGTTCTTAATTTATGCTTAACAGACGCTATTTGCGCATCAAGGTATTACAAATACTCTATCCTTTTTTTCAGGATGAGGAGAAGAATATTAATGCACGTGAAAGGGAATTACTTACAAGCATAGATAAGATATACGAGCTCTATATTTACCTCTTCCTTTTATTAAAAGAAATACGTCATTTCGGCGATAATCTTCTGGAAGAACGTAAAAAGAAACATTTACCGACAGCAAACGACCTTAAGCCCGACCTCAGGTTTATCAATAACAGGGTACTGCTTAAAATATCCTCTTCCCCTGCCCTATACAAAGAAAAGGACAAGCGTAAAATTGGCTGGCAGGCTGATGAAGATTCAACCATAAAGAAATTCTACCAGAACATATTGGCCTCTCCTGAATATACTGCTTTTATGGCTTCGCCTGCTTCTACCTTTGAAGAGGAAAAGCATTTTATGGTAACCATTTACAAAAAGTATTTATCGGAAAATGATGACCTGAAACAACACCTGATAGAAAAGAACATTCACTGGGCCAGTGATTATATGCTCGCTAATATATGCCTAGTAAAGACCATTGAGGCTATGCAGGAAGATAAAGACCTTGAGTTGATGCCGCTTTATAAGGCTGATGATGACCAGGATTTTACCCTTGAGCTTTTCAGAAAGACCATACTCGATGATTCGGCTAACATGAAACTTATTGAAGGTAAGATTGCTAACTGGGAGCCTGAACGTATTGCATCAATGGATATGTTACTCATGAAAATGGCATTGACCGAAGTGATGAACTTTCCTGGTATACCCGTTAAGGTCACCCTTAATGAGTATATAGAAATATCGAAGCTTTACAGCTCGCCTAAAAGCAATACATTCATTAATGGTATACTCGATGCCATTGTAAAAGAACTACGCAGCCAGAAGAAGGTTGTGAAGGTCGGCAGAGGGTTGATTGAGTAATTGAGTATTACCTCACCTATAGCCAATCAAAGATTATATGTGATAGGGGTATATGCCTTTGTGCTTGCTTCCAATGCTGAATCGTATTGTTTTGAGTTTGATTCGATCAGCTTCTTGATTGTTTCTTTAGATTGTTTAGAAGCTGCATCAATTCTGTTTTTTAATGTTTCAGCTTGCTTGGTGATAGTCTTTTTCATTTTTTTTTGCTTGGTGTTTTTTGTTTGTTTACGCCTGCAAAATAACATCACCTGTGTTGGTTGAATGTTTAGTTAATATTAGTTATTCGTAATATATAGCGTAACATTTGGGTGCATATTCATCATGTTGTGAGGTTTTAATAAATCTAATTGCTTGCATGTTTCTGGTATTCAAACACATGTGTGCCAATAGTTAATTGGTTTTCTTTGGGGCGACTTTTGCACCCTGCTTGCCTGAGTTTCCTAAACTCGCATCTTTAACAGCTAACCCGCGCCCACCATTTGCCTAGTTCAAAGAGGATAAAGTCTTCGACAAGCTCAGACTGATGGGCGGAGTTGCGTTAGGGATTGCAGTGGAAACCCCGCAAGCGCAGCGCGGAGTTGCAACGTAAAGCCCGACCCGCAGGGGAACGCCCGAAAAAAGTAAATGTTTTAATTACAAACACTCTCTTATTACTTATCCCTTACTCATAAGCTTCTTTTATTACTTTTGCAGCGCTAAAATTTACAAGCTATGAAAAAGGCGCTGATCATTCTGTTATTTCCTGCATTATGCGGGTTATATGCATGCAACGGTGGCAATAACAAAGGCATATCGACCGATATAGTGGGTAAAACCCCTGTAATGGTATTTGATGATACAACACACGATTTTGGCCTGGTTTACCAGGGCGACCATGTACATTGCACCTTTAAGTTTAAAAACACCGGAACTGTTGACCTGGTAATATCATCAGCTACCGGAAGTTGCGGCTGCACCGTACCCAGTTACCCTAAAAAAAGTGTTCCTCCGGGCCAGGAAGGGCAAATTGACGTAAATTTTGACAGCAGCGGAAAACAAGGCAAGGTAGAAAAGATGGTAAGCCTTGTTACCAATTGCCAGCCCAATACACGCATATTAACCATAACAGCAGATATTCAAGTCCCTAAAGTTCAACAATAAAACCAACCTATGTTAAATCAAATTCTATTAATGTCCCCTCCTGCCGGAGGTGCCGCAGGCGGCGCAGGAATGTCAATGAACCTGATATTCATTCTGCTTATTTTTGTAGTGTTCTATTTCTTTATGATACGTCCGCAAATGAAAAAGCAAAAACAAGCGGCTAAGTTCAAAGAAGAAATAAAGAAAGGAGACCGGATCATTACCATTGGCGGCCTTCATGGCAAGATTGCTGAAATAAGCGATAAAAACTTCATTATTGAAGTAGAAGGTGGCATGCGCATAAAGATCGAGAAATCAGCTGTATCAATGGAAAGCACTGCCGCTCTCCAAAAGACCAACGAATAATTAGCAGGCGATGAAAACATCGCTCCTTAAAACAATACGCCAACCTGGCGACGAAAGTAAAGGTGGCAAGCGAAACATAAAGCTTGTCACTTTTCTTGTTTGTACCTTACTGGCTGCAGCCTTGTGGCTCATGAATGCCCTTTCTAAAAGCTACGAAGAGCGGCTGACATTCTTTATAAACTACCAGAACCTGCCAAAAGGAGATGACAAGCAGGTGTTTCCATCGGCTAATACACTACAATTGAAAATTACTGCCACAGGTTTCCGGATACTGGCATATAAGCTGGGCATAACAGAAGCAGCCATACAACTTGATGCAAGCCAGTTCAGGCATAATTATTTTTATGCGCTTACAACACAAAAGCATATAGAAAAACTACAGGAACAAGTGGGCGATGCCATAGAAATAAACAGCATTTCTCCTGATACCTTATTCCTGCGTAACCAGCCACCTTCAAAAACCGAACAGAACTAATGATAAAAGTGGGTATAACCGGAGGAATTGGCAGTGGTAAATCTACCGTGTGCCGCATATTCGAAAGCCTGGGTATACCTGTCTTTAGGGCTGATGATGAAGGCAGAAGATTGTTAAATGAAGATAAAGCGGTTCAGAAACAGGTAATGGCATTGCTCGGCGAAGACGTTATAATACACGGCAAGCCTGATAGAAAAAAAATAGCTGAACTTGTTTTTACCAGCCCTGATAAATTGCAAAAACTGAATGCAATTATTCATCCAAGGGTAAGAGAAGGAGTCGCACAATGGGCCGAAAAACAGAGATCGGAATGGGTAATTGAAGAAGCGGCTATTTTATTTGAAAGTGGTGCATATAAAACTCTTGATGCAATAATTGTTGTTTCAGCTCCAGAGGAAATAAGAATACAGCGGGTAATCGAAAGGGATAATGTTTCGGAAACTACTGTTAAAGAGCGCATAAAGAACCAGATAACGGAAAAAGAAAGGCGGGAACGCGCCGATTTTATCATTGAAAATGACGGCACCCAATTACTCATACCCCAGGCTTTAGAGGTGCTTAAAAGCATTTCATCGGGTTCGTTCATCAAAAAAAAATCGGGTAGATGAAAATAGCCTTGCTTACGGATGGTATTTTTCCCTATGTAATTGGTGGAATGCAGAAGCATTCATACCAGCTTGCAAAGCAATTGGCGCAACAAAACCACACGGTGTATCTTTTCCACTGCAACGAAAGCAAGTACGATATTTCGAAACTTGAGTATTTCAGTGAGGAGGAGAAAAAGAACATCCGCTCATTTGTTATTCCATTTCCGCATAAAAACTACTTTCCGTTTCATTATATTTCTGAATCAAAGCTATACTCAATACATATTTATAAGGCATTGCTTCCATTCATGCCCGAAATAGATTTTATCATTGCCAAAGGGTTTACTGCATGGAGCCTGCTTGAAAACAAAAAAACGGATTACCCTCCTATTGCGGTGCATTTCCATGGCCTCGAAATGTTTCAATATATTCCTACACTAAAATCCCGCATAAGCGCTATGTTTCTGCGGATTGCAGTTAAGAAAAACCTCGATCGTACCGATTATGCTATTTCATACGGAGGTAAAATAAGCTATTTACTAGCCGGCCTTGTTCCGAAAAAGAAAATATGGGAAATACCTTCAAGTATTGAACCATCGTGGCTTAAAGAAACGGTTACACCCATGGGCGATAAACTCAGGTTTGTTTTTGTTGGCAGGTTTGAACGCCGCAAAGGAATACAGGAGTTGAATATTGCAATAAAGCAGCTTTTGCCGGATGGCAATTTTTCTTTTGATTTTATTGGGGATATACCCGAAGAACATAAAATTGCTTCTCCCCTGCTCCGTTATCATGGTAAGTTATCTTCCGAAAAAGCAGTGCAGGAAATTTTATCAAAGGCCGATGTGTTGGTATCCCCTTCTTTTGCCGAAGGTATGCCTGTTACTATTATGGAGGCAATGGCGCAGGGTCTGGCCATAATTGCAACCGATGTAGGCTCTGTTTCCACCTTAGTAAACGAAAGCAACGGATGGCTTATACCTTCACCCGAACCGAAACAGATTGTAGAAGCCATGCGTAATGCTATTCAAAGTAAAGATAGCCTGGTGACAAAAAAGGAAAATTCTATTAAAAAGATCAAAGAGAATTTTTTGTCAGAGACTGTTACCAATAAGCTTATCGGCCTGCTACAGGGTGATTTGAAAAAGTAACTCTTTTAGCGTAGTCGTATTATTAATTATTTTTGTAATAATGACCTGTAGCTTTATTTATTGGTGGCAGGTTGAATTATATGATTTGTTAATATGAACCCGATCAAGATCAGCATAGTAGTACCCGTTTATAATTCGGAAGACTGTGTGCTGGAATTAAATAAAGCCGTTCAAGAAGCGTTCAGGAATTTTGATGACTATGAACTTATACTTGTAAACGACAAAAGCACAGACAATAGTTGGAACAAAATACAGGAAGCCAGTAAACTTAATGATAAAATAACAGGCATTTGTTTCAGGAAGAATTTCGGCCAGGATGCGGCGCTTATGGCAGGCTTACGGGCATCGAAAGGAGAATATGTGGTAATTATGGATGATGACCTGCAACATGTGCCTGCTGATATTTTTAAGCTATATGAACACTGCCAAAAGGGCTACGATGTATGTTTTGCCTTATTTCCCAAGAAAAAACAGAACAACTGGAAGAATATTGGTAGTTCGTTAAACGGTAAAATATCAGAAAAGCTGTTAGATAAACCTGCAGATATTTACCTTTCTCCTTTTAAAATAATAAAACGTGAAGTAGTTGAAGAGATCATAAAATATTCAGGCCCATATCCTTATGTAGATGCTACTCTTCTCACTATCACCTCAAACCTTTCGCAAATTGAGATAGAACACCACAAAAGGTTTAAAGGAAAAAGCAATTACAACCTGTTTCGTTCTGCTCTTGTATTTATCAAGCACGTTACCAATTACTCAATATACCCTTTACGGCTTGTAACCATAACCGGTTTTACCGCAGCTATTGTTTCATTCATCCTGGGTGTGTTGTATATTATTCAATACCTCCTGGGCTTAGCCCATAAGGTTGAGGGCTGGATTACCATTGTTATTCTGCTTATATTTTTCGGAGGCTTGATTTTAATGAGCCTTGGGCTGATAGGAGAATATATTGGCCGTATATTTATTTCGGTTAATAATAAGCCTCAATATACTATTGAAAAGATCGTAAGTCACCGAAAGGTATAATAATAAAATGTATTTTACACTAATAAAAAAACTAATAAATGAATATTGTAGTTACAGGGGTTGCAGGTTTTATAGGTTCTAATCTTTTAGTAAAACTTTTGGAGGCAGGCCATACTGTTACGGGTATTGACAACCTGTCGTATGGAAACATTGATAATATAAAACCATTATTGGCAAACAAAAACTTTGAATTTAAACATGGTGATATTGCTAATCCGCTCATGCTTAAAGATATTAAGGCCGATGTGGTTGTTCACTTAGCTTCTCAAAAAATACCACGGTACGATAATGCCCTTCGCACCCTTGATGAGAACTACTTAATGCTGAGAAATGTAGTGCAAAAATGCTTACTCGATAAGGCTAAAATTGTTTTTGCGTCTACATCAGATGTCTATGGAAAAAATGTAAATCCACCTTTTTCAGAAGAATCAGATCTGGTTATGGGGCCTACAACCATTAAACGTTGGGCATATGCCTTATCTAAAATTTATGGCGAGCAATATATTATTGCCAATAATGCGCAATACAATATGGACTATACCATTATGCGTTTCTTTGGTTCATATGGGCCAAACCAGAACACTACTTGGTGGGGAGGCCCGCAGTCGGTTTTTATTCAGAATATTATTGAGGGTAAGCCAATTGAATTACATGGTGACGGTTTACAAACCCGCACATTTACATACGTGGACGATACAGTGCAGGGTGTAATGAAGTGCATATTTCATGAGGCTGCAAAAAATGACGTGTTTAATATTGCCAACGAACCTAAAGAAGAGGTTACTATTAAAGCCTTGGCTGAGCTTATTTGCAGGCTGATGAGCGACAAATTCAAGAGCCCGGAAATAAAATGCATCCCTTATTCTACATTTGGTAAATACGAAGATGTTGCCCGCCGGGTGCCTGATATTACCAAGATCAAAGCCAAACTTGAATACGTACCTAAATTCCCGCTTGAAGAAGGCCTGAAAAAGGCCATCGAATGGCAGATGGCAAGAGCCAAATAATCAATCGCATTAGCCATAAGCATAGTATTTTGTATTTTTAGGGCATGATTTATTTCTTAATACCTGTTTTTAATGAGGCTGACAATATTCCTTTATTGTCGGAAAATATTATTAATTGCTTACCTGAAGAAAGTAAATACTTTGTATTTGTAGACGATTGCTCTACCGATACTACTGTTGAAACAATAAAAACATACTTTAAAGCTCAGCAACATAAGGTAATTACAAAAGAAATAAATGGTGGCCCCGGAGATTCTTTTAATCAGGGCTTTGAATGGATCTTGAAAAACTCTGACTCAGCAAGTGACCTGATTGTTACACTGGAAGGCGATAACACATCTGACATAGCCATATTGCCCACCATGGTAACTCTTTCAAGCCTGGGTTACGACCTTGTGCTCGCATCAGTTTATGCACAAGGTGGCGGATTCAATAAAACTTCTTTCTTCCGCAGGTTTATTTCGGTTATTGCTAATGGAACCATTCGCTTTATTTTCGATCTTAAAGTACTTACCCTAAGTTCATTTTATCGGGTTTATTCCATTAACATTCTCAGAAAAGTAAAAGAAAAGAATACAGAACTTATTTCTGAAAAAGGATTCATTTCAATGGTTGAGGTTTTGTTAAAAGCTATACGGGCCGATGCTAAAATTATTGAAGTACCAATGATGCTGGACATGACCAGGCGTAAAGGAAAATCGAAAATGAAAAAAATGAAGACCATGTTCAGTTATGCGACGTTTTTACTGAAGAACATTACGAAAGACTGATAACTGTTTATCTTTACTAATGAATACTAATATATGAGCCACATACCTTTTAACAAACCATATCTTACAGGTAAAGAAACGCATTATATATACCAGGCTGTTCAGTCGGCTAAAATATCGGGCGATGGTATTTATACAAAAAAGTGCCATGCTTTTTTTGAAACAAAGTATGGGTTCAAAAAGGCTTTGCTTACAACTTCATGTACCGATGCACTTGAAATGGCGGCCATTTTATGCAACATTCAGCCAGGTGATGAGGTTATTGCCCCGTCGTATACATTTGTATCGACTGTAAATGCATTTATATTAAGAGGAGCTAAAATAGTATTTGCCGATAGTCGTACTGATAACCCTAATATTGACGAAACTAAAATTGAGGAGCTTATCACTCCAAAGACCAAAGTAATACTTGTAGTTCATTATGCAGGTATTGCCTGTGATATGGACTATATAATGGCCATTGCAAAAAAACATAAGCTGCTTTTAATTGAAGATGCGGCCCAGGCTATTGATTCGTATTACAAAGGCAAACCATTAGGGTCACTAGGTGAAATGGGAGCATTTTCGTTTCATGAAACAAAAAATGTTATTTCCGGTGAAGGAGGAATGCTGGTTATTAACGACCCGCAATACATAGGCCGTTCAGAGATAATTCGTGAAAAAGGAACCAACAGAAGTGCTTTTTTCAGGGGAGAAATAGATAAATACGGATGGGTTGATATGGGCTCTTCTTTTCTACCGTCTGATATTATTGCCGCTTTCTTGTTCTCACAACTCGAGAACCTCGATGATATTCAGAAAAAGAGAAAACATATATGGAACAGGTATAATGATTCACTGAAAGTGTTGGCTGAAAAGAAAAATGTTCAATTGCCTTTTATTCCTTCATATGCTACAAATAATGCACACATATATTATATTATATGTAATTCAGTTGAGGAAAGAACAGGTTTGATAGATCATCTTAAATCTAAAGACATTAATGCGGTATTTCATTATTTATCCTTACATAACAGTCAGTTCTATAAAAACAAGCACGATGGAAGATCACTTCCGAATTGTGATAGATACTCTGAATGCCTTGTTCGCTTGCCGTTATACTATGAACTTACTGATGAACAAATAGATTTTGTAACAGCTGAAATAAAAAGCTATTATAAGATCTAAATAGGTTTTTCGGCAGTGCGTATATATCGGTTATCAATAAACCTGTATAGGTTATAGGCAATTAAACTGCATATTAGCCCAATGATCAATCCACCGGCAATGTCAGAAGGGTAATGTACCCCAAGGTACATGCGGCTATAACATACTAAAGCCACATAAAATACCAGTAAGCTATACACCCACCATTTACGGAACATAAGAACCATAAACACGGCAAAAGCCATTGAGTTTGCAGCATGAGATGATGCAAAGCCATATTGCCCTCCTGTATAGTTCTTTACAAAATGCAACTGAGATTGTAAAATAAGATTGTGGCTTGGCCTGTAACGCATCACCACATTCTTAACAAGGTGGTTCGATGTCTGATCGCTCATAACCACAGCTAATACAACAAAAATAACAGGTAACCAGCTGGCCTTGCCATACTTACGTATTACCAGGAAAGCCATAATAACATATAGCGGCAACCATGTAAATCTGTCGCTGGCGTTCCACATAATAATGTCCATGGTATCGCTATGCCTGCTGTTTATCCACAGCAGTATTGAATTATCTATGCTTTTTAGGCTTTCTATCAAGGAAATGAATACCATTATTTAGTCATATCAGACTTGTTGATATATTTATTGCTCTTTATGGTTTTTACTGAAACGATTCTAAATGTGTGTGCCAATTCCCAAAATATAATCTCAATTAATAGTGCTATTAATGCCGTGTAGCCAACTGTCACTCCTAATTCAGATATATTAGCAATAAATATCCAGACAAATGGAAGAATTGATATCATAAGCCCACAGAAAATTCTATTCACTATTCTTCCATTAGTAGCCACAAATGCAAACACTATATTAGAAATCAAGATAAAAATCATAAATACTGCAACGGCTACCGAAGGAATCTCATCACTTGAAGAATACATTACAGACATTAGCTTCATTTCACTATAAACAACTGTTACCTGTACAATTACAAGCAATACATACAACAAAAACCTAAAGCCGAGTGATTTCATTAGTAATTCTTAATTGTCATGCAATTCAGGTGCAAATATATAGGTAGGAATCCGTATTTTTGCAATTAAATAGCAATAGAGCAAAATGGCTGATGTAATTAAGTTGTTGCCTGACCATGTAATTAACCAGATAGCTGCCGGAGAAGTGATTCAACGGCCGGCCTCTGCCGTTAAGGAATTGCTTGAGAATGCTATAGATGCTGGCAGTACAAAGATCAAACTGATAGTAAAAGAAGCCGGGAAGACACTTATACAGGTTATAGATAATGGTATTGGTATGAGCGAGACCGACGCCAGGCTTGCCTTTGAGAAACATGCCACATCTAAAATCTCAACCGCTGAAGACATTTTTACTATACATACAAAAGGATTCAGGGGTGAAGCATTGGCTTCTATTGCTGCGGTTGCCTCGGTAGAACTTAAAACCCGGAAAAGAGACAGCGATGTTGGCTGCCTTATAGATAACGAATACGGTAAGTTTTTACGACAAGAACCATGTCAGTGCGAACCGGGTAGCTCATTCACTATTAAGAATCTTTTCTTTAACATACCTGCCCGCAAAAGTTTTTTAAAGTCAGATCCGGTAGAATTACGTCATATAATTGACGAGCTTCAGCGTGTGGCCCTCGCCCACCCTGAAATTGAATTTTCTATGTACAACAATACAACACAGGTGTTTCATTTGCCCTCAGGCACATTGAGGCAGCGTATCATTAACCTGTTTGGCAATAATTATGGCGAAAAAATAGCACCTGTTTCAGAAGAAACGACCATTCTTAAAATAAACGGCTTTATAGGAAAACCCGAATACGCTAAGAAAACACGTGGCGAACAGTTCTTTTTTGTAAACAATAGGTTTATAAAGAACAACTATCTTAATCATGCTGTGCAGTCAGCCTATAACGAACTTATAGCGAAGGACAATGCATATCCTTCCTACTTTATTTTTCTTGACCTGCCACCGAATAAAATCGATGTAAATATTCACCCAACCAAAACCGAGATAAAGTTTGAGGATGAATCAGCGATATATGCCATTTTAAAGGCGACCATAAAGAAATCATTGGGGCAGCATAATATTATACCGCCAATGGATTTTGAACAGGAAATGTCTATTCAAATAATGCCCGTGAAACCTGGCGCGCCTTTGCGTGCACCCCAAATAGACCTTACCCCAGGATATAACCCTTTTATAGAAGAAGAAAAGAAAAAGAATTTAAAGCCCTATGTTAAACCACAACAGGCTGAAAGCAGGGGCATTGACCGAAGGGAGTTTGTTACGAATATTGCCCCACCTATACTAGAACATCATTTTGCAATTGAACAGCATAATGAAATTGAATGGACACAGCAAATAGGCCCTGCATTTATTATTGCTTCAAAACAAAAGAAACTGCTTATTATTGACCAGCAATTGGCTTGGGAACGTATATTTTACGAAGAAGCGCTTACTTCTATTGAGAACAAAAAGAGTATCCCCTCACAAAAAGAATTATTTCCGCAAACCATACAATTTCCTGCCGCTGACTTTGCCTTGTTAAGTGAATTAATGCCGGATATACGATTACTGGGGTTTGACTTAAGCGATTTTGGCAAGCAGACTTTTATCGTGTATGGTATCCCTTCCGGCGTTGAATCAGGCTCTGTACAAGGTTTACTGGAAGAGATACTGGAACATTTTAAACAAGGCCAGAGTAAAGAACTGAAAAAGCCCCGCGCCGAAGTGCTTTCAAAAATATATGCACGCCGCATGGCATGGAAGAACAGTAAGTTTTTAAAAAAAGAAGAACGTGAAGAACTGCTGAACAGATTGTTTACTTGCAAGTCGCCTGCCACCGCACCGGAAGGTAAAAGAATATTTATTGAGTTGGAAGAAGATAAGATGTTAGCACTATTAAAGTCAGATAACAAATAGATTATGAGTAATTTTTTTCAGCAACAACAGCCCCGTTATAGTGCATTTCCGCCGGTAGTTAAAAACCTGCTGATAGCTAATATCATTGCATTTGTAGCCACCTATATTTTAAAGAACCAGAACATTGACTTGGTTGACCTTTTCGGTCTACACTATTTTGAATCACCGAAATTTAAAGCATACCAGATAATTACCAGTATGTTTCTGCATGGCGGTTTTATGCATATTGCATTAAATATGTACGGCTTGTGGATGTTCGGGCAAATGATAGAAAATTATTACGGAGCGAAGAAATTTCTCATACTTTATTTTGTAGCCGGCATTGGAGCCAGTATAATTCAAGAAGCCAGCCTTTGGATGTATTTTCATCACGTACAGGATGCAATTAGCGTTTTTAATACTTCACCTACAATCAACAACTTTAATTTTATCGTTTCCAAATACTTTTCAGGCTTAACCGGTTACCCTGCCCCGCAAACTACCGAAGAAACAAAAAGCATACTGGCTACTTTATATCAATATATAATCGACAGCTCTGTTACAATTGGAGCTTCAGGCGCATTATTCGGGGTATTGGTTGCTTTCGGGGTAATATATTCCGAAGTACAACTTTTTATTATGTTTATTCCCATTCCTATAAAAGCCAAGTATGCAATAATCGGTTACGTTGTTATTGAATTGTTTTCAGGTTTGAGTAATTCAACGGGAGATACGGTAGCGCATTTTGCCCATTTGGGTGGTGCACTGTTCGGTTTTTTATTGGTTATGTATTGGAGAAAAAAGGGAAGAACTTATTAGAATATGTCACTTAGAGACGAGGCAAATAAACTAGTTGGAAGAAATGCTGATAGCCTGACCAGGCTGATCATGGTAAACGTAATTGTTTTTATTGTAGCCAATCTTCTGCAAGCAATTCCTGCCACACGCAGCTGGGTAGCATATGTTTCACTGCCGTCTTCATTTCCGTTACTATTAAGGCAGCCCTGGTCATTGTTTACATACATGTTCGTACATGTAAGTTTCATGCACATTCTGTTCAATATGCTCTGGCTGTATTGGATGGGTATAATATTCACAGACTTTTTAGGTAAAACAAGGCTGGTGTATACCTATATTTTAGGAGGGCTTGCGGGTGGCTTATTGTATGTTATCGTATCTACCATATTTACGCCAGGTGATTTTGGATTGCTGATCGGGGCTTCAGCCGGTATTATGGCAGTAATTGTTGCAACTGCCATGTTGGTACCCGATTACGAACTCATGCTATTATTCATCGGCAGGGTAAAACTTAAATACCTGGCCATAGCCGCATTTATACTTACAACTATTATAGACCTGAACGAAAACACAGGTGGCAAAGTATCGCACATGGGTGGTGCCTTATACGGCGCAATATTTATGTGGCAGTACCGTAAAGGACTGGATATATCGGGTGGCTTTGGAAACTTTATAAATGGGATTGGTAATTTTTTCACCGGTAAGAATAAAAAAGCAAGGCTCTTAAAGACAAAGGGCAAGGTTGTGAATATGTACGACAAGCAAAAGCGGATCGATGAAATACTCGACAAGATCTCACGCTCGGGTTACGATAGTCTTTCTAAGGAAGAAAAAGATTTCCTGTTTAAAACAAGTAAAGAGAATAAATAATATTCTTACTTAGCCTCTACCAGCTTCTGGGTAAATACATTATTCCCTACAGTAATTCTTACTAAATAGATTCCGTTTTCGGCACCATTAAAAACATAGCTATGTTGTCCACTGCTTTGTAATTCATTCTCAGCCAGTGTACATACTTTACGGCCGGTAATATCAAATACAGCAATCGATACCCTTTCATCGCTTACTAACGTATAACTGATCGTAGTTTTATTGTTGAATGGATTCGGGTAGGCAGTAATATTAATATTCCCCTTATTTACTTCATCAATACCAATAATGCAGGAATGATGGATAGTATCAAGAGTTGAGCCTGAAATAACCTCATAATCCTTAGCATATGCCTGTAAATACATTTTAGCAATTGTATCGTTGTGAATTATCAATGAATTTTCGTCATTCTGATCGTACCCGGCTGCAGTCCAGTTCATAGACCCCGTAAATACTGCAGGGTCTGAGCAGGCATTAGATGGGTCAACGATCATGTATTTATTGTGATAAATCTGACTGCCTGTATATTCGGCAAAATTCAAGGTGCCTGCAAGTACCGTATATGCACTGCTTCCACTACTGTATTGGTCAAGTATACATGAGGAATATACACCTGCATTTGTTCTGTTCACATAAGGAGTGGAATACTGAGTTTGGGTAAAATCGTACATACCGCAATACATATCGGTATTTGCAGAATTAATAAAGTTTATAACCTGGGTATTGACCCCATCGGACGGGCTAAAATACAACTCGAACTTAGAGCCTGCAATAGTAAAGGTATGCGTCCCCGAATTAGGCTTAAATGTCCCGAACTTGGCACTTGGAAGATTTGCAACCGAGCCATGAGTGGTGTCGCCCCACATAATATTAAACTCATGTGTATATGCGCGCGCTAAAACTCTTGACTGTACAAAAACAATATTATTGTAATCAGCATAGTCCATCCATTTGCTCCAATCTTCCGAACCGGTAGATACTATAGCATTCAATGAATCGTATTCATCAATAACTACAAACTTATTATGCGAAATACCATAGTTGCCTCCTGTAGGGCTTGGTTCGGTTGGTATGCTTGTATTAAGCTCTGAAAGACCTGAGTTAGATGAACTGCCATCATATATCCAACGTACCTTAACACCCCGTGCATAGGCGTTATTAACAGCCATTGCAATATGAGAAAGGGTGTCGCCCGAATTGGAAGTGTAATCATACTGTGCTATATCAACGGTGTATTTAGCCCTGTTTATATATGCTGCAATAGTATCCATCATTAAATCTTTCAGGTAAATAGCTGTAACTCCCTTACCAAAATTATGGTCAACAGGTTGATTAAAGTATACTTTAACTTTATTTAATATGTTCTGCTGTGCGTTTAACTGCCCAAATGATTGAATAAGCATATATGCCACAAATGATATGGTACTTTTTTTCATACGTAGAATTTATATGGTGCTATTAGTTGACTGCAACCATTTTGGTTACCCTTCTGTTTCCGTTTTCCAACACCTCAAGAAAATAAATACCTGCAGAAGGGGCCTTGAATAAAAATGTGTGAGCCCCGCCAGTCAGTAATTCATTATTGGCAAGGGTACTTATCTGTTGCCCCATTATATTATATACTGATATAGTTACTTTTTGTTCTGTAGTTACAGTGTAACTAATGCTCACTGTTCCGCTAAACGGATTAGGGTAAACAGTAAGCTGTGAAGCGTTTTCAGTAACATTATCTACATTGGTAAGACAACCTGTTTTTTTTGTGAGTGTTTTACCTGAAATAGTTTCATAATCTTTTGCGTATGCCTGAAGATAAAGATTTGCGATGGTGTCGTTATATATAATAAAAGTATTCTCATCATTTTCATCATACCCGGCGGCAGTCCAGTTCATTGATCCGGTAAGCACTGTTGGAACTGAACAACTGTTTGAAGGGTCAATTATTATGTATTTATTATGATAGATGTATGATTGGCCACCACCCAGGTATTCAACATAGTTTGGTGTGCCCGACATGGCGGTATATGCAGTACCACTACCGGCGCTGTACTGATCGAGTATGCATGAGGTATAAACCCCTGCTGTTACGCGCGCTGTAAATGCATTGGAATACGCAGTTTGTGTGAAGTCATACATGGCGCAATACATATCAGTATTGGCTGAATTAATAACAGCAGTTACCTGCGTATTGGAGCCATCAGATGGGCTGAAGTATAAGCCAAACTTAGAACCTGCAATTGTAAATGAATGTGTGCCTGAATTTGGTTTTTTAACACCGAATTTAGAATTGGTTTTATTTGCTGCTGCCCCATGGGTAGTGTCTCCCCACATAATATTAAATTCATTGGTAAATGCACGCGCCAGTACCCTCGATTGAACAAAGACAATATTATTATAGTCGTGGTCATCCATTTCCCCGCTCCAATCTTCTGATCCGGTAGATATTATAGCATTCAATGAATCGAATTCGTCAATGATCACAAACTTATTATGCATTATATTATAAATAGAACCTGCAGGGCTATGCAGTGTGGGAATACCAGTAGTTAACAGGCTCAAACCCGTATTGCTTGAACTGCTATCATATATCCACCTTACTTTTACTCCGCGTTTATATGCATTATTTACGGCTGTAGCTATTTCCGCTATTGTATCAGTAGAGTAAGCAGAATAATCGTATTGGGCAATGTCAACTGTATATTTAGCCCGGCTGATATAGGCTGCAATAGTATCCATCATACAGTTATGCAAATATGTTGCATTAACACCATTTGAAAAACTATTATCGACAGGGTGGTTGAAGTATACTTTTACTTTGTTTGTAATGTTCTGCTGAGCAAAACAATTCAGGCTACTTATTAATAATGTTAAGCCAATATTAATAACTGTAATCTTCTTCATAAAACGTTTCAGGGATTGTTTCTGTAAATATAAAAACCGATTATCACTGAAATGTTAAGACAGTATTAAGAAACAAAAGGGAAACAAAAAAACTGAAGTATACTTATACCTCAGTTTTCTCTATTATATGAGATGTAAACCTTATTCTTTTTCAAGTTCAAAATTCTGCTCCATTGAATATGTACCTACTGATGAAGAAGGAAGATGAATGTTCTGTGTTACCGGCTTGTATCCTTTAGCATCAGCCTTTACCTTATAGTTGGCATTAGCTTTCAGGGTAATGTAATATTTGCCATCGCCACTTGTTTTAAGCATGGTTTTTGTTCCGGTACTGTCAGTAACAGTTATGCGTGCATCTTCAATGCCCTTGCCCTTTTGAGTTGAAACAGTACCACGCAAAATTGATAAGCCTTTAGGTTTATTACTTGCACTGTCAGCTGCTAATAAAGGATATTGAGAAAGATCGACCATATAAATATCTCTGCCACCCATTCCGCCCTTTCTGTCGCTGGCGAAATAACCGGTTTTGGCATCAATTGAAATGGTAAAGCTTTTATCGTTACTTACAGAATTGATAGGATAGCCAAGGTTTATTGCTTTACCCCATTTACCACTATCACTCATAGTTGACTTAAAAATATCATACCCGCCCATTGAGTTATGGCCTTGTGAACTGAAGAATATTGTTTTACCATCTGGTGCAACGCATGGTGATCCATCATCATAAGGTGTATTAATAGTGGAGCCAAGGTTTACCGGTTCACTCCATTCGCTTTTACTTACCTTATCTGATTTATAAATATCTGCCTGGCCAAATCCACCTGGTTTTTCACTCATGAAATAGAGCGTGCCACCATCGGGCGAAAGTGTTGCGCCATCTTCGTAATAACTTGTGTTAACCGGATGGCCTAATGTCATTGGGCTGCCGTATGCGCCTGAGTGTGCTTTTTTTGCCACAAAAATATCACCACCGGTAGCATCCTGTCCGTTGTTTTTGAACATGAACAAGTACAAGCCATCAGCAGAAACACCTGTAGCTGCGTTTTGTGAATAAGGCTCGTTAATATCGCCCTGCATCATATACGACAAACCCCATTTGTTAGTAGTACTATCCCATTCCGATGAGTATATATTATCAAATACCACAGGGGCTTCGCCTTCCTTAGTTCTGCCCGATGACATGGAAGGACGACTGGATGTAAAAATTAATGTTTTACCATCATTGGTAAGTATCGGCGTTTTGTCATCATATTCAGAATTTATTGCAATACCCATATTGGTAATAGTAACCTTTACAGGGTGCGCTTTAAGCTGATTAGCAGAATTACACTGACCAATGTAATAATCAACTTCCGATTCCTTTAGTTGCTTCGGATCATCAGCATACTTTTGTTTATACATACTTAATTCCTTCAAGGCTTTATCTATCATATCTGTTTGGAGGTAGGCCTGACCAAGGTTAAGATGAAGTTCATCACCTGCCTCAGGGTTAATGCTTTCAGCCTTTTCAAAGTTAGTAACTGCATTATCGGCATCGTTCATAGCCAGGTAACATTGCCCCATATGAAATAGTATAGATGCATCGTTAGGCTTGACTACGTTGGCCTGCTTATATTCTCCTAAGGCAACCAGGTAATCCCCTTTCAGGTAATCCTGGTGTGCGTTGAAAAGCTTTAATTCAACTCCTGTTTTATCAATTATATTGGTACTTCCTTTAGGGGTTTGGTCTTGAGCAAAAGCTCCGGCAGAAACCAATAAAGCACATGTTACGCTGTAAATAATTTTTCTCATAGTCCTTACATTAATAAACCAAATATAATATGATTTAGGCGGTTAAAACCGTCTTGTAAAACGAAAATAGCAATTTTTTCTGTATTCAATATTAAGGCTTTTAAAAAAGCTACTTTTTTTGACCAAAAACAAATTAATTACATTGATATGTATCTTTTGGGAGCCTTATGCATTATAAAGTAAAAATTATGAGGGCGATCGCATTATTCTTATTCTTCTTTGGAGCTTCTTTACTAGTTAAGGGGCAGGCAGACACATTAAATCAATATGCTGAAGGCCGGAAAAATGGTACGTGGAGAATTTATCTTAATAAACAATTCAAAGAAGTTAAGGATTCTAACAAAGCTTATTTCAGTAGGTATAAATACTATGATTATGGGCTGGACTTGGATGCAATGGGGCACTGCGGAAAGAAATGGAAATTAGTGGATAGTACTATTGACAAACAGGTTTCATCCAAAATAAAACCAATGAATGGAACCTATACCTGGGTTGATGAGAAAGGAATCACGAGGACTATAATTACCGCTAAAAATGGAAATTGTCTTGTCGTTAAATACTATGACCCCAAAGGCCAACTAAGATCAATATGGGATTATTCTAAACAATGGCGTGGTATGGCGCATGCCTTCTCAGTTATCCTTTATGACAAAAAGGGCAATGTATCATATTACCATTTCCATAAAACCAATGATAAACGGAAGCATGGAAATTATTGGGGATTATACCCCAGCTCAAAAGAAGAATTTTAAACTACCTATCCAACCCTTCAATAGTTCGCCTTATAATATCAGTTGCCTCAAGGATTTGTTCTTTATTAATTACCAAAGGAGGCGCAAAACGAATAATATGCTGGTGAGTAGGCTTAGCAAGTAATCCATTATCACGTAGGGCAAGGCATACGTCCCATGCTTCTTTGCCATTCATAGGCTTAATAACAATAGCGTTCAGCAAGCCTTTACCGCGTATGATCTCTACTCTTTCCGATTTTATCTTTTTCAATTCAGCCCTGAAAAGCTCGCCCATAGCTGCAGCGTTTTCAGAAAGTTTTTCATCATGTACCACTTCCAGTGCAGCAATGGCAACACGGGCAGCAATAGGATTACCTCCAAAAGTAGAGCCATGTTCACCCGGCTTAATGCACAGCATGATCTCATCATTCGCCAATACGGCTGATATAGGGTATACTCCACCTGATAAGGCTTTGCCTAATATCAGTACATCAGGCTTAACATTTTCATGATTAACCGCTAACAGCCTGCCGGTTCGAGAAATACCTGTTTGTACTTCATCAGCAATAAACAATACGTTTGCTTTTTTGCATAGTTCAGCAGCCGCAGCAAGGTATCCTGCATCGGGTACCACTACCCCTGCTTCGCCTTGTATAGGCTCTACTAAAAAGCCTGCAACGTTCTTATCTTCCAATGCTTTACGCAGCGCTTCAATATTGTTGTAGGGTATTAATTCAAACCCCGGTGTGTATGGCCCGAATTCATTACGTGCATCCGGGTCACTGCTCATAGAGACAATAGTAGTTGTACGTCCATGAAAATTACCTTCACAAGCAATGATCTTGGCTTTATTTTCTGCAATGCCTTTCTTTTGGTAAGCCCATTTACGGCAAAGCTTCAGGGCTGTTTCAACAGCTTCAGCGCCTGTATTCATTGGCAATACCTTATCAAAGCCAAAATATTCGGTTATGAATTTTTCATATTCGCCTAATGAGTCATTAAAGAATGCCCGTGAAGTAAGTGTAAGCTTTTGAGCCTGGGTAACAAGTGCATTAACTATTTTAGGATGGCAATGCCCCTGGTTAACTGCCGAATAAGCTGAAAGGAAATCGAAGTATTGCTTGCCATCAACGTCCCATACATATACACCTTCTCCCCTTTCCAATACAACCGGAAGAGGATGGTAGTTATGTGCCCCGTGCTTGTTCTCTAATTCAATAAGTTGCGCAGCTCTTTTTCCTGTACTAGTCATGGTTGCCATAGCGTTATTTGTTTTGGCCTTCAATCAGGGATCAAAGGCATAATATTGCGATTCCAGAGTTTACGTTACAAAGTTAGTAAATAAGGCGATATTTGCGCAATTTCAGAAAGATATGGCTAACAACACAATAGCAGAGAACGTAGAAGCAATCGACATAGCAGATTCCGGCAGAGCCGTTGTGCGCCACGAGGGCAGGGTAATATTTGTAAAAGGGCTTGTACCCGGCGATATTGCAGATATAGAGATATACAAGAGTAAACGAAACCATGCAGAAGGAAAATTATTAGCTATAAAGACTCCTTCACCTCACAGGGTTAAGCCTGTTTGTATACATTTTGGCAGTTGTGGTGGTTGCAGCTGGCAAAGCCTTGATTATGGAACACAATTGGCATTGAAGCAAAAACAGGTTGAAGAAACTATACGACGCATTGGTGGTGTTACTGTTGAACAAACCCTACCAATTTTAGGTGCGAGCAATATTTATAAATACCGTAACAAGCTGGAATTTACATTCTCAAATAAACGATGGCTGCCTTATGAAGAGATGAATGAAGCCAATTTCAACCAGCCTGGGCTTGGCTTTCACGTGCCACGCTTATTCGATAAAGTAATAGATATTAAAGAATGTCACCTGCAACCCGACCCTTCAAACAGCATACGGTTAGCAGTAAAAGAATTTGCTATAAAAGAGAACATGCCCTTTTTCGACATTAGACCTAAGGAAGGTTTTTTGCGTAACCTGATGATACGTGATACTACAACCGGTGAACTAATGGTAGTATTTGTATTTGTGAAGGAAGATAAAGAAATGCGAAAAAAAATAATGAACCATATTGCTGAAAAGTTCCCGCAGATCACTTCGCTGCTATACATCATCAACCCAAAGATGAATGACACGTTTAACGATTTGCCTGCTGAGCTATACAAAGGCCTGCCATATATAACAGAAGTGTTAAAACGCAGGAATGGTACTGAATTGAAATTCCGTATATCGCCACAATCGTTCTTCCAGACCAATACGGCCCAGGCAAATGCCCTTTATTCTAAGGTAAGTGAGTTTGCGGATTTAAAAGGTGATGAAATTGTATTTGACCTGTATACCGGTTGCGGAACCATAGCCAGTTTTATAGCCAGTGAAGCAAAACATGTTACAGGCATAGAGTATGTTGAACAGGCTGTGATTGATGCAAAACTGAATGCAGATATTAATGGCATTAAAAATGTAGATTTTTATGCCGGCGATATGCAGCATATGCTTACAGAAGAGTTCTGCCGCCACCATGGTATACCCAATGTAGTTATTACAGACCCTCCGCGTGGTGGCATGCACCCCGATGTAATAGGAGCCTTAATGAAGATGGCTCCTGAAAAGATAGTATATGTAAGCTGTAACCCTTCCACACAGGCAAGAGATATTTCCTTGATGGATGAAAAGTACTCGGTTAAAATAATGCAACCGGTGGATATGTTTCCACATACATCACATGTGGAAAATGTGGTATTGCTCATAAAAAAATAATGAACACTGGCATGACAAAGTGTTAAATTTACAATCATGAAACTATTCAAGGTTATTGTCGTTTTCTTATTCATCCCATTAATCGGATGCAAAAATCCCAGTAGTTCCTTACGACCCATTACCGAAGAAGATTATTACAACTTCATTCGCTCAATGGATACTAATATTCATTCGAACGGTTTGTTAGAAAATGAAGCAGATAATGACTCTACTGTTATTCAGAACTTGCTTCTTGATAAGAATTTTCAGATCGCACGAGACAGCTTATTCAGTAAAGATGATATTGAGTATATGAAGCAACAGGCAAGAACTCACCATACTATATTTTGGTCACAGAAAAAGCTTCCAAGTATAAAAATGATTAGCCGTGCCAAGTTAGACAGTGTTTTCAAAACGGATGGAGATGGATGGAATTCCTTTTATAAAAACTGTGGCTCTGGTTATTACTCTTACTCTATACCATTATTTTCATTAGACAAAACAAAATGTATTGTTTATTACAGTGATGCTTCTGGCTTTTTGGCTGCAAGTGGAAATATTTTTATCTGCGTAAAGGGAAAGGCTGGTAATTGGTTTGTATTTAAGTCACGCATGACTTGGGTTAGTTAAAATTTGAAACAATCTCTTAAATAGAAAAACCCGACCTGACAAGACCGGGTTTTCAGTTTTAGCTTGAAACCTTACAGGGTTTCGTCTAACCTTACGGGGTTGGTATTGTTTTCATGTGGAACCTTACAGGGCTCCTGCTGACCTTACGGGGTCAGTGGGTTTACTTCTTTGAAACCTTACGGGGTTTCGCTCAGCCTTACGGGACTGATTAGAAAAATTACTTGTGTATAAAAGAACGTTTTACAAGAACAAAGTAAAGGCCGTTTTAAAATTAAAATTATGAGCACCGTCAGTATTACACATGATTGATATCAGTTATATTAAAACTCAAAAACCTCAGTACTCTCATTCTCCTCATCAACTCTCAAGTCGTTAATTACCTCAGTAGTATAGGGCAGGCAAATCCAGGCCACTGTTTCTGCGTCATCTTTTTGGTGCTGTGAGCGAACCATTCCTATTAAATGAACAGTATGCTTATTTATTTCTATTTGAATATTATCAATATTGATCTTAGTATATTTAACTAAGGCTTCTTTGATTTCAGAAACAGCACGCTCTTCAAAGGATAATATTCCTAATCCTTTCCGGGGTTCAGGCAACATGGTTGTGACCCTTGAATGTTTATAGTGTGGTTCAATTATCATGTTCGTTTTCATACTTTGTAATTTATAATACAAAGTAACATTCATGAACATGAATTATCCATGAGGAAAATCAATCTGTTATATGATTATAATGCGAGACGCAACTCTTTCAGACAGAATATCATCTTTGTCTAAACATAAACCTAACTCGGTTTAGATTTACTTGCAACAAAATGCACATGCAATCAAAGCAAGGCTGCTGAAGAAAATCAAAATACCGAAAACACTAAGAACCCTTCTCTTGGATGAAATAGGATCGTCTTCTTGTTGTAATTCCTGATGCGTTAACATGATGTAATTATTTATCTAAGAATGTCTACGCAAAGTACGTAATTTAGATACGAATAAATACTGATACATATCAACAACTGGTTAAAATATGTCGATAAAAAAGGCTATTTCGACGTAACCTTTTTTAAGGTGTGGTAAAACTCCGCCTGCGGCCTGCGAAATTTAGGTATGCTTGTCAGTGGCTCACAGGGCTTAAACGACTCATGCATTTGCTTAGGCAGGGATTGATAGATAGCTGTTCCCTGTTTCTTCCAATCAAGCATTTCATCTGTAACATCCTTTATTATTTTGGCCGGAGAGCCCACCACTAATTTACGAGCCGGTATTTGCATTCCTTCAGGCACAAGGGTTAGTGCACCTACAATACTACCCTCGCCTATTATTACATTATCAAGCACTACTGAATTCATTCCTATAAGCACATCTTTTCCAATATGCCCGCCATGTATTATAGCTCCGTGGCCTATGTGTGCATTTTCCTCCAGCATAACTGAAACACCCGGGAACATATGTATGGTACAATTCTCCTGCACGTTACATCCATCACTGATAACGATCTCACCCCAGTCGCCACGTATGGCAGCACCCGGGCCTATATACACGTTCTTACCTATTATTACATTACCTGTAACGCAAGCCTGTGGGTGAACAAAGCTCGATCTATGCACTACCGGACGGTACCCATTAAATTCGTATATCATATTTATTAAGATTGAGGTTTAGATTGAGATTAAGGCTTAGATTGAGACTGAGGTTTAGTTCTTAGTCTTAACCTGAATCTCAGCCTTTTTTATTATACTTATCATTCAATGTTCTTTTGTCGGCAAGCATTTCCATTACCTTGTCAAGCCTGCGTAATTGTGTTTCCTCCTGCTTGGCCTGTGAAATGTAATCGGCATAATCGCGACGATGTGATGGCGCTAATGATTCAAAATATGCTTTCGATGCCTTATCTTTATTCAATGCCTTTACTAATGTGGCAGGCATTATCACTTTTATTTCTTTCTTAGCCAGTTTTATTCCTTTCCTGTTTATTTCAGCCGCTTCCTTTAGGTATTCAATGATTTTTTTATCATCTATCTTGTCCGTTGAGCTAAAATTAATGCTTCTGTTGCCTTCATTCTCTTTGCCCTGGTTAAACAGCTTGTACTTGTCCTTCATGGCAGAGCCCTTAAAGAATACAAGTTTTACATGGTCTTTAAATCCCCATACACCGCAAACCATTCCATTCACATTAAAGTTCGGGCCCCATTTCCAATCTTCCATAACATCAGGCAGGGCTTTATGAATAAGCTTGCGCAAATGGTTGCAATACTCTTTTTGAAAACCTGTGAACTTGCCGAATGCCTCATCAATAAGCTTTGAAGCATTCTGTTTTGATTTGTTTGCTGATATGACTGGCATTGATTAGTTAGATTGAGATTAAGACAAAGGTTAAGAATATATTAAATACATTTATTTACTCTTATGCTCTTTCTATAACTACTGCATAGCCTTGTCCCACTCCAATGCACATGGTAACTAAGGCATGGCGTTTATTGGTCGCGTGAAGCTCTATAGCAGCCGTATTTAAAATGCGTGCACCACTCATGCCCAGTGGATGGCCAATTGCAATGGCGCCACCGTTCGGGTTAATACGCGGATCGTTATCGGCTAAGCCCCATTGCCTTATACATGCAAGGCTTTGCGCCGCAAAAGCTTCATTCAGTTCTATAATATCAATATCGTTAAATGTAAGCCCTGCTTTTTTCAATGCTTTGTTCGATGCCTCAACAGGACCTATACCCATTATGCGGGGCTCTACTCCCACCACACCCATAGATACTATGCGCGCCAATGGCTTCAGGTTATATTGTTTCACAGCCTTTGCTGATGCTAATAAAAGCGCTGCAGCTCCGTCATTTAATCCTGATGCATTACCTGCTGTTACTCCACCACCTTTGCGAAAAGCAGGTTTCAATGCGGCAAGGCCTTCCATAGTAGTATTTGCTTTAATGAACTCATCGTTAGCAAATATCTTCGGGTCACCTTTACGCTGGGGTATTACTACCTCAGTAATTTCCTGTTTAAACCTACCGGCTGCCTGTGCTTTTGTCGCTTTTTGTTGCGAATGAAATGCAAATTTATCCTGGTCTTCCCTGTTTATTTTATATAATTCAGCTACGTTCTCAGCTGTTTCGCCCATACTATCAACCCCATACAGTTCCTGCATTTTAGGGTTGATGAATCTCCAGCCAAAACTGGAATCGAACATCTGAGAATCTCTTCCGAATGCTGAGGATGCCTTTGACATTACCCAGGGGCCACGTGTCATGTTCTCTACCCCACCCGATATAATAAGCTCTGCATCGCCTGTTTGAATAGCACGTGCACCAGCCATAGATGCAGATAGGCCCGAAGCACATAAACGGTTAACTGTTTCTCCGGGTACTGAATACGGAAGCCCTGCTAGTAACAAAGCCATACGGGCCACATTACGATTGTCCTCACCAGCCTGGTTGGCACAACCTAGTAACACATCATCAATAGCCTTAGGGTCAACCGATGAATTCTTTTCCATCAGTTTCTTTATCACTAAAGCAGCCATATCATCTGGCCTTACAACTGATAGTGTTCCGCCAAAATTGCCTACTGCTGTACGTACCCCATTAATTATAAACGCCTCATTCATAAAGTTGATTTAAATAGTCAAACAAATATACGTAATTGGGTCAGTAAACAGATGTTTACTTAGCGTTTTCGGCCTGCGTAAGATTATCAGCGCGCCTGCCCTCTTCATGATAGAGAATAACCTCTGCATGATCCTTGAAGACATCTATTTCAAAAAAGCCCATTTCATTCCATACCATCATATTTTCAGTATTATATGTTATGGGCGTAGTTGCTTCTTTTCCTTTGATATGGTTTGTTTTACTGCCTGCTCCGCTTATCAGGTAATGCACTCCGTTCACCGTATGGTATTGCAATGCATGCAAATGCCCACTGGCAAAATATACTCCGGGATATTTTTGAAGTATAGCAATCATTTTTGCCGACATGTCGGCATAGGAAGGAAATGATTTGTAAGACTGCTTAACACGGGCAAACAAATACGGGTGTTTTAACTTTTTAGATATTTTGGCACCTGTAGTATATACCGGGTGATGACATACTATTACAACTGTTTGTTTCATAGTCTTCGCCACAGCAAGGGTACTGTCCAGGTTATGATAAAATTGCTTTTCCAGGATCAGATTCTCTGGAGGATTAGTTTTATAGCCTAATAATATCAGCCAGAAAGTATCAATAAACACTACCCTTACTTTTCCATTGTTTAGTTGAACCGATACGGGGCCTGGTGTACCATGCCTTGGTAAAAAAGTGCTATCAGAGTTAGCAATGGTTTTATTCGTTTTAAGGTTTGCTTCAATGAACGACTCCTCCATTTGCAATTTTTTCCTCCCTTTATTAAAGTCTGTAAGGTTCCACCAATCATGGTTACCGGGTACAAAGAAGGCTGAACCTTTATAGTCCTTCAAAATATCTAATTGCGATAGTATATGTTCCTGTGTTATGCGGCTGCTATCGAACCCTTTAAAACTAGGCATAAGACCAAAGAACCAATCTTTATAAGAGTTGTCGCCCATAAATACAACAGCGCTATTTGGACTGGCTGATAATTTGCTTTTAAGACTATCCAGCGTTTCACCTGTAAGCTCATCTTCACCTGCATCGCCCACCAGATAAAGCTTATATAAGGGCTGTTGGGCAAACGATGAAATTGCAGTAATTAAAAAGAGAAGTATTAAAAACCTTATTTTCATTAAGTAAATAATTGCAAACTACTTTTTAAGGCTATCACGTATTTCCATCAAAAGCTTGTCTGTAGACGAAGGCTCAGGTGCAGGTGCGGCTGCCTCTTCTGCAGCATCTTTCCTTTTAGCAGCATTTATTCCTTTAACTATCATAAACAGGGCAAAAGCCACTATAATGAATGAAATAATATTGGAAAGGAAGTTACCGTATTTTATAGCAGTACCTGGTATTACAAGCTGGCTCAGGTCAGAAAGCTTAGCCATTTTCAAGGCCGGGGTAAGTATGGCAGGCGTTAAAATATCGTTTACCATTGATGATACTATTTCCTTGAATGCAGCACCTACAACAAAACCAACAGCCAGGTCAACAACACTTCCTTGGAGAGCAAACTTTTTGAATTCCGATATAATAGACATAGGTAAAATAATTAAATGATTAATAATGTGACTTCAGGGCGGCGCAAAAGTATAATTTTTGAATAACCTGTTCACTATCAATACCGAATACATATTCCATAAACAGGGCATATTATTTACCTATCTTTGCCTGGCCTTATAAACCTATTTTATGTCTTCCGACTCAAAATTTCCTGTATCGAACATTATACTATTTATTGCTGCTATCGGAGTGTTAGTTGCCGCTTTTCTGGTGTCAAAGAGCACTGCACCGATGCGCCTGTTACCTATATACGGCCCTAAAGATTATAATACCACTACCAAAGACACTGACTACCATAAAGTGCTTAATTTTAAACTGACCAGTGAAATGAATCATACCATTACACTTGATTCGTTTAAGCATAAAATATTTGTTGCCAATTTTTTTTACGCAACATGCCCGGGTATCTGCAAAAAAATGAATATGGAGTTGGAACGCGCGACTAAAAGCTTTGCAGGTAATCCTTACATAAAGTTTGTATCGTATACGGTCGACCCGATGCGCGATTCGGTGCCGGTATTAGCTAATTATGCCAAACTACATGATGCGGTTCCCTACCAATGGTATTTTTTAACCGGCGATAAAGCAGAGATCTATAACCTTGCACGTAAATCGTACTTTGCTGCAGTTGACGAGGGCGATGGAAGTAATTTTGTTCACACCCAGAATATGGCTTTGGTTGATACTGCCGGTTACCTGAGGGGTTTCTATAGCGGAACTGATTCTGCTGAAGTCAATCGCATGATCATTGACATCAATCTTCTGCTTAAAGAAGAGAAGCTTACTAAATAGTCGTAAGTCGACAGTCGTTAGTGATTAGTCTGCTCCAAACCTCTAAAGGAGCTTTAATTCGTAATTAATTTGGGCGTTCCCCTACGGGTCGGGCTATACGTTACAAGTCCTCGCCTCCTAAGGTCGGCTGTGGGCTTTCCACTACTATCCCTAACGCAGGAAATTGAATACGCTTAATATAAATGACAAAGGTGAGAAGCATAGTGAACTATGCATTCTCACCCGGATCATATTGGAGAGAAAATTATACTAACGAAAGCGCCCTATGCCTGATAGGAAGGAACTTGATATAAGGCTCAACCTTAGTTGTATGATATTGCAAAGGAACAACGCGGATATGCTTACGCATAAGCTCAATGTTCTTTTCTGAAGTTGTATTAAAGATAAGCTTAACATCATTAATGAGCGGGAACTGAAAATAAATGTTCACGTCGAAAATGTTTACTTCATCCTTTACTACCTCGCCAAGGTTGCGACTGAAAATTGGCAGCGAGTTAAACTGGAATATATCCAGTGTGATTTCGCTTAAAGCACGCCCAAGCTTATAGGTATCAATTAACCTGATACCATAAACGTTGTCATTAAGGAAAGCCGTGCTGAGGTGCTTTTCCATAAATAACATGTTCTGCTGATTATTCATGCGTTGTTTGTATTGGTTAGTCAAAGGTACGGCGGGTATATAACCTTACAACGCTGGTTGCATTAACTCTTATTCACAACTTTATTAACAAAATATTAAATAGTGCTGATTATTACCGATAAAGGAACTTATCGTGTAAGCACTGGTAAATATGCAAGCCAGGGGCCTGTTTCAGCCTTATACTGCTTTGCCATAACTCTTGCAATTTGTGCTATATGGCCAAGGTCATGCACCACCCAGGTAGATAAAAGTTGTGATAATGTAACGGTTCCGAATTCAGGGTGTATGCCTGTTTTTTGCAGATCAGCTTCAGTAATGTTCTTTGATTTAAGTGTTGCAATACTTTGCTTACGCAACACCTTAAACTCCTCAATAAGCTGTATCAGTGTCTTGCCCTTACTATTGTTGAATTGCGCAAATCTGTCAAAAGGAGTAAATTTCTTGTCACCACTATCTGAAAGAATAATATTCATTCTTACTACCCAATCCGTTTTCTCTCCATGTATAAAATGCCCGACTATATCATAAGGACTCCAGGTATCTGGCCCTTCGTTGTTCATTACAGACTCTTCAGGAATATCCTTTAGCATATTCTCTACTACGAGCGGAGTACGCTCCAATACTACAATTGCTTCTGCCAGGTTGAATTTCATTTTATTTAATATTTGAATGATAAAACTATACTAATTTAGTATTGTATTTACCTGATTCAATATGCAAAAAGGGTTTTATTTAAAAAACACATTATTATCGCTTTGCGTATGCATGCTAATGGCTTGCACAAAAAATGTTTCACTTGTATTGCCAACAGCACCTACCCAAATAACAGTTGAGGGACATATAGAGCCTGGTAAATTAGCCTACCTCTATTTGTCTACCAATTTTTCTTTTTTCGGAAATATCTCAATTACCAACATACTTCAGAATAATGTAATACACAATGCTATTGTAACCATAAATGATGGAACCACAACAGATACCATGAAAGAGTTTATTCCCGAAATTGGCTACTACCAATCGGTAAGCATGACAGGGCAAACCGGTAGAACCTATTCGCTTACTGTAAAGGCCATTGGGCAGGTTGCTACTGCTACCACTACTATATTACCCGCCATACCTTTAGACTCTGTATGGTTCCAAGTGCAGCCGCATAAAGATACATTGGGTTTTATATGGGCAAGACTCACATCTCCCCTACCACCAGGACACAATTACAGATGGATGGCACAACGAATAGGTAAAGACACCACCTATATTCCTCCTCCATTCTCAGTATTTAACGACCAGTTTATTTACGGGCAAACCATACAGTTTGCTTACCAGCGAGGAGTTTTTCCAAGTTCAAAGGCGGCAGATGATACCAATGCAGAAAGAGGTTATTTTAAAATTGGTGAAACAGTATCGGTTAAGTTTTGCACTATTGATAATGCTGCCTATACCTTTTTTAATACCTATTCCCAACAACAAGCAAGCGGAGGAAATCCACTAGCATCAACATCGCCAGTTGTTGGCAATATTCAAGGTGGACAGGGAATATGGTGCGGATATGGCACCAGTTATAAAACTGTTTATTGCAAATAAGTGCTTTTATAAAGCGCGCCTATTTGATCCCGTATTCCGAAATCAAATAAAGCATCATTGTCATTGATGCTGCGCCCAGTTCAAGTTCACGTTTGTTAATGCGGTCAAACGTATCAATTGGGGTATGGTGTGTGTCGAAATAGCGTTGCGAGTCAGGATTAAGTCCCAATAATAATGTACCCTGATCTTTTAGCTTTTCAATATCAGACCCACCGTCGGTACCCATAAAATCGTACAAGCCATAAGGTAGTAATAAGCTCTTCCATTTAACTATAGCAGCGCGCTGTGCATCGGTTCCATCTATTCCAAAGCCAAGCGGAGTTTCTCCACCGGCATCCGATTCCATAGCAACAATATGTTTTTCACCTTTACGCTTTGCTTCTTCAGCATATTTTTTTCCACCTCTTCCGCCATTTTCTTCATTCATAAACATAATAACACGTATGGTTCTTTTTGGTTTTATGCCCATTGCCCTGAATGTACGCAACACTTCCAATGACTGTACAATGCCTGCGCCATCATCATTCGAACCCTGTGCAAGATCCCATGAATCAAGGTGCCCACCAACATCAATAATTTCTTCAGGATGTTCAGTACCTTTTAATTCTGCAATTACATTATACGATTGAACATCGGGCATTGTATAACAACTCATTTCAAAATGAAAACGAAGTTTAGGATCATTCTTAAGCAGTTTACTAAGCAGTTCAGCACCTTGCGTTGAAATAGCGCAAGCAGGTAGTTTTATTTTAACACTGTCGTTATACTGCATAACGCCAGTATGCGGATAATCATTTATTCCACTTGCCAATGATCGCAATACTGTTCCAACTGCACCATATTTTGCCGCCTGACTGGCACCGCTCCATCTGTAATCGAAGGTACGTTCATATGAATCGAATGTATTTACAAAGGTGGGATCGAAGGGAACATTATAGAATACTATTTTGCCTTTCACGCCTCCAGTCAGGCCTATTTTCTTTAGCTCATCATAACTGCTTACTTCAACCACTTCGCCTGTTACTCCACCTTGTGGCGTAGCCACCGAACCACCTAATGCACAAATAGTAACGGCAAATTCACCGGCATTATTGGTAAGTATTTTAGCTGTTTCTTTATCCCCTCTTCTCCACCTTGGCACCATACACGGCTGCAGGTAAACGGTATCAGCGCCAATGCTGTCCATTAACTGATGAGTGTATTCAACGGCAGCAGCAGCTTGCGGAGAACCTGTAAGCCTGCCTCCAATTCTATTGCTTAAGTAATCAAGCCATGCGTATGCTTTACCGTGAAGCATTATTTCATCACTTATCTTTTTAAGCTCTATGGAATCTTGTTTCTGGCCAAAAGAAATATTGCAAACCAGTGCACTAACAACTAAAATGGGGATTGACTTTTTAAACATGTCTAAAGAGTTAGGATTCAAAAATACGATTTTAAGAACAGGCTTAGCTTTTCTTACAATTATTGGCATATTTTTTTACCTTTGATTTTATAGTATACACTAAATGGTGAGGGCATCTTTACTTTTTCTTTCAATATTCCTAAAGCTCACTTTGTTTGCTCAAACATGGTCGCCAGTTGGTAATGGCATTAAAGGAAACTTCGCACAGCTTATTACCTATAGCAACAAATTAATTGCAACTGGTATTGATAGCTTAAACAATAAAAAAGTGAGCGTTGCTTGCTGGGATGGCAAAAACTGGAAAGCAGCTGATTCAGGGCTTGAAGGAAATATAACTGCAATGACCTTATTTAAAGGAAGGCTTTACGCAGGCACTACAGAAAAAATAGGAGCAAATGCTATTTACCGCTTAATGTACTGGAACGACACTTTATGGAACAGGGTTAGTACTCTTAATGGCCCGATAAATGCCTTATGTGCGTTTAAAGGTTGCCTTTATGCAGGTGGTAAGTTTACAATGGCAGATACTACCCGTGCCAAATACATAGCAAAATGGAACGATACCACATGGAATTCAGTTGGAAGAAACCTGAGTAATAATGTGCGTGCTATAGCTGTATACCACAATAAACTATATGTCGGCGGGCAGTTCAATGAGGTAGATAGCTGGAATGGTAAAAGTTGGGAAGCGGTGCAGGGAACAAAAAGCATTAAGATAGGCGGGTATGTTAAATCATTCTGCATATATAATAATGAACTATATGCCTGTGGCGAATTCGATTATCTGGCGAAATGGGATGAAATAGATTGGACAACTGTAGGTTCGCAAAATGATGGGGCTGCTGCCTTAGTACAATACAAAGAAGACATATACATGGGTGGCGATTTTATAGGCGTTACCGACAATCTATATGCTAACCATATTGCGTCATATAATGCACCAACCATGAAATGGCATTGCCTGGGTGGTGTATTTTATAATGGTGGAGACTGCAAACCCTATAATGGCACGGTCTGGTCATTAGCAGAATATAATGGTGATTTATACATAGGCGGGCAATTTATGATCGCTGGTGGTAAGGTTATTAGTAATATTGCCCGGTTCAATTTACAAAGCAAATAAGCAACATGAGGCAGATAGCATTAAAGTATGGCATAATTGGAGGAGCGCTGATCACAATTCCCCTGTTCATTGTTATTCCCAATATTGACTCCATTGGTTTTGATAAAGGCATTACCATACTATTCGTTTCCATGATCGTAAGTTTTATCTCCGTTTTTCTGGGTATTGGTTCAGTTCGCAAAAATGTGGGAGGCGGCTTTATAGGGTTTCGCATGGCTCTAATTACAGGTATCATCATTACGGTTATTACATCTGTGTTCTACGTAATAGCTTCAATGCTTCTGTTTTACGTTATTAGTCCGGAGTTCAATAAAAACTACAATGCTTTTATTGTATCGCAAATGCAAGCCATGCATAGGCCACCTGATGAAATCAGTAAGTTTTCAGCCGATGCAACTAAACAATTGAGTAATAAGAACCTCATCCTTTATGCAGCGCTTATATTAATCAAGCCGATAATGTTAGGTATTTTCTTTACTATTCCTTCTACATTCATATTACGTAAAAGGGAGTTTCCAACAAGGCTGAATTAGTTATTGAAACAGCCAAAAACCATGTTTCGGCTTATCATCTTTGGAGTCTTTCTTCGATTTACCTTTGCAATATGTATCAATACTTGCCTTAGCAGGTGCATAGCCTAATTCATATGCAGCATAGAAATCGCTGCAGGCATGGTCCTTATCACCTTCACTCATATATGCATTTGCTCTTCCATAATATGCTTCTGTATAGTTCTCCTGAAACTCCATTGCTGTTGAGTAATCTGTCACAGCTGATTTATAATCCTTCAGCTTGTCTTCACACAATGCACGGCAATAATAACCTACTGCATTGTCTGAATCAAGCATTATTACATGAACAAAATCTGATAAAGCTAATTGATAGAACTGAAGCTGGTATTTATCTAATCCACGGTTAAGGTATGCCTCAGCATACTTGGCATCAATTTCAATAGCCCTGTTGTAATCACTTGCCGCATCGCGATATTCTTTTTGTTCGTCAAGTGAAAGCCCTCTGTAAAAAAACGCAGGTGCATCTTTATTATCCAATGCAATAACAAATGTAAAATCTTCAAAGGCTTGTTTATATTTTTTCTCAGCCATTTCCAAATATCCCCTGTTAAAAAAGGCATCCAGGTTGGTTGAATCAAGCTGAATGGACTTTGTATAATCGGCCATAGAATTTGTTGTATCACCCTGCGAATACTCAACATTGCCTCTGAAATTATAGGCATCGGAAAAGCCGGGCCGTAGTGAAATAGATTTATTAATATCGGCTAAGGCAGATGATTCACCGTCTTCAATTTTAGATTCAGCAATTCCCTTATTCAGGTATGCATCTGCATCATTTGCGTTCAGTTTAATAACCTTCTTGAAATCTTTTATGGCTCCGTCGTTATCCTGCAATGCCATCTTAGTTAGTCCGCGGCCGTAATAGGAATCTGTATCATTGCTATTAGCATTTAACAAGCTATCATATAAATGCAATGCCTTTTTATATTTTCCGTTTTCGTATAGTCTCGATGCTTTGATCTTGGCATTATCCTGGCCATAAGAAACAGAAACACTAACTAAACATATTACGAGGCAAGCAATATAACATCTCATACTAAAACTGGTTCTTGAATTTCCGTGCGTTTCTTATATGCCCCACATGATGATTGCAATGCCAGGCATATAAAAATACGACATCAACCAATTTCATTTGCCTGTTATATTCAGGGTGAATCAAAGTTCTGTCCAGGTCAACATCTTTAACATGCGTTAACAAGGTAGTCCACCTGCTATGCAGGCCATCAAGTATTTTTAATGACAGATCTACAGGCGTTTCAGTGCTATCGGAAAGCTGTGCCCACTCTGCTTCAAGATATGGTTTTATTGTTGGATTGTTTTCAGTAAGCATTAACTTAGTTCGAATAAATGCATTCATATGGCTGTCGGCACAATGGTGTACCAGTTGCCTTATTGTCCAGCCACCCGGCCTGTGCAGATACTTCAGGTTTACATCATCCAGGAACCCGACTTCTTTGCTAAGCACGGCTGGAAATTCCCGAATAGTTGTAATGGCGTTTTTAAGATCTTCTGCCCTGAATGATTCAGGCCTTTTAAATTTACCAATCGGATATTTAAGCTCGTCCATTGCTATTTGTTGTTCCATGCAATTGAATTTATGATACAATATTAGCAAAAAACCACCTATAAGGTGAAATGCAGTGGTTATAGAATTACATCTACTAATATGCTGATTATTATCACTAATCGTGTTTTTTTATCTTTTTTTATTTACATTTGATAATAGAAGCTGATATCATTAAAGACCGTGAGGAGAACTTATTTTTTATTGTTACTTATAGTCACACTATATAGTTGTGGCAGGCATTCAGGCACATGGGCACCGGTTGGTGCTGGTGTTAATAACCTGGTACTATCGATTACTGCCTATAACGGAGAGCTATATGCCGGCGGTAGCTTTACCAGCGCAGGTGGAAAAACGGTTAATCATATTGCCCGCTGGAATGGTAAGGATTGGCATTTGGTTGGTAAGGGAATAAACAAAATGGTTTTAGCCATGACCCAATTCAATGGCAAGCTTTTTGCGGGTGGAGCTTTTGACAGTGCAGATGGTAAGCCTGCCATGGGTATAGCCTGCTGGAATGGCAATGAGTGGCAACCTGTAGGAAAAGGAATTAAGGGCACCGTTTCAGCACTTTGCGTGTATAATAAGGAGTTATACGCAGCCGGTAAATTTGATACTGTTGATGGAAAGCCTGCACATTCTATTGCACGGTGGGATGGTGAAAAATGGTCAGATGCGGGCACAAGGCTCGATTCGGGTAAGTATAATTTCATTTGCGGGCTGGCTGTGTATCAGAATGAGCTGTATGCAAGTGGTACCTTTAAAGCAGTGGCAGGTGTTCAGGGCAACAATATATCATGTTGGAACGGAAAAGAATGGAAAGCAGTAGGGCAAGGCATAAGCTACCCTGTTACCGCCATGGCAACCTATAAAAATGAACTATACGTATGTGGTGTGTTTGATACAGCAGGAGGCACACCTGCCAACTATATTGCCCGCTGGAATGGCACAGAATGGTCACCGGTAGGAACTGGTATTGGTAGCGGCCAGTTCTCTTCCATATGGTCGATGACTACATACAACAATGAACTTATTGTAGGCGGTTTATTTAAAAGTGTTGCTGAAAAAGAGGCTAACTATATTGCCAGGTGGAATGGATCAAGTTGGGACAGAGTTGGCGGTGGTATGAACTCTCCGGTGCATTCACTGGGTGTTTACAATAACGAATTATATGCAGGCGGTCTTTTCGATACGGTTGAAAATAAAGCCGTTAGTCATATTGCCCGCTGGAAGGGTAATATTGACAAATGAAAATCAGATGTTTTTTTAATAAATCGTAAGGGTATACAATTCCCCTGCACTAACTGCATACGCATTTTTATGATTATAAATGAAAATAGCATCAATTTGATTTCCACCTGTGCTTCCGGCTTGCAACCATGAAACACCTCCATTTATGGTTTCATACATTCCACCATCAGACCCGACCGTAAAACCTATGTTATCATTCGCAAAAGCACCTAACATTGTTTCATATAACGACATACTTGCTCCAGCTGTCCAGGTAATGCCGCCATTGGTGGTTGTGTATACTGTTCCATCTCCGCCGGCAGCATAACCCGTATCAATACTGGGGAAAGACACATTTGCAACACCCCAACCATTACCGACTCTTATCCCTGCCCATGAAGCCCCTGCATTTATAGTTTTAAAAACCGTGTCACCCCCGTTTGTGGCATAACCTAGGTTAGTACTTGCGAAGGTAATATTGGTCAGGCTGCTTGTCTGGCAGTGTACTGCTGTCCATGTTGCGCCTGCATTGTTTGTTTCCAACACATTATTTCCACTGGTGGCATACCCTGTATTGGCACTTGTAAAATATATACAAGTGACTGACGATGTTACACCTGTGTAAATAGGCGACCACGTTACACCTGCATTTGTTGTTTCATATATAGAATCATTATTGCCTCCTACGTAACCTGTATTTTGGTTTGTAAAGAATATAGTGTTCAGGTTTTTTTGCGTATGAAGGTTGAGAACTGTCCATGTATTACCGCCATCAGTTGTTTTTTGCATTATACCACTAACACCACATACATAGCCGGTATCCGTGCTGGTAAAAAACACAGAATACAGGTATCCAGCTTCATTGGTTGAATATCCTGTCCAATATGGTGCAGAAATTGTAACCGCATTCGTTGATGAGGCACTTACACCATTTCCTGTTACGGTTAAAGTTACAGTAAACTGGCCTATATTTTTAAACTTGTGGGTGGGGGTTTTTCCTGTAGAGGTAGTTCCATCACCAAAATTCCATGAATAGGTACTTGCATTTTGAGAACAGCCTGCGTCAAAATAAACTGTCTGATTTAAAACAGGATAATTAGGCCCCACTGAAAAACAAGAGTGAGCAATCGGTTGTTGTTTAACGCAGCTTTCAACTGATATACACGCAAATAATAATAACAGGTGTGGAATTAATAGTGGTTTTCTCATTAGAAAAATAAATGATTAATCTAACGTTGAAAATAGTAAAAATGCCTTTACAATATACCGGTTTATTAAAAAACTTATTCGTACGTATACCAATACTAATACCTGACAGCATTTTCCTTATCTTCGTTGCCTTATTTTTTCTATAACCCTATGAATATAAGTATTGTTGGGACAGGTTATGTTGGACTGGTAACAGGTACATGTTTTGCCGAAACAGGTAACAATGTATTGTGTGTAGATATTGATGAGGCAAAAGTAAATGCCATGCGAGCAGGCAAGGTGCCTATTTATGAGCCCGACCTGGATATACTTTTTGAACGGAACCTTAAAGCAGGCCGGCTACAGTTTACAACTAACCTGGCAGAAGCAGTAAAAAAGACGGATGTTATCTTCCTTGCCCTCCCTACTCCGCCGAATGAAGATGGCTCGGCCGATCTTTCATATATACTTAAAGTAGCTGATGAATTAGGTAAGTTAATTACATCGTATAAAGTAATTGTAGATAAAAGTACTGTGCCTGTAGGTACAGCCGAAAAAGTACAGGCTGCTATTGCTAAAAACTGCAAAGGAGATTTTGATGTTATTTCAAATCCTGAGTTTTTACGTGAGGGCTTTGCGGTGGATGATTTTATGAAACCTGACCGTGTTGTGCTTGGCCTGTCCACTGATAAAGCCCGTAAGGTTATGGAAGAACTCTATAAACCATATGTACGTCAGGGTAACCCCGTTTATTTTATGGATCTGCGCTCGGCTGAGCTTACCAAATATGCGGCCAACTCGTTCCTTGCCACCAAAATTTCTTTCATGAATGAAATAGCTAACCTTTGCGAGAAGGTTGGCGCTGATGTTGATATGGTACGTATCGGAATTGGTTCTGATGCACGAATTGGTAAACGATTCTTATTCCCGGGCATTGGCTATGGAGGCAGCTGCTTTCCAAAAGATGTAAAGGCATTGGTACAATCATCGGTAGAAAACAATTACGATTTCAAAATACTGAAATCGGTAATGGAAGTGAATGAAATACAAAAACACATTCTTATTCCGCGCCTGAAGAAACAATTCGGGAAACTGGCAGGCCTTAAAGTAGCTATGTGGGGCCTTGCATTTAAACCCGATACCGATGACATTCGTGAAGCGCCTGCTCTGGTAATGATAGATGAATTACTTAAGGAAAATGCAACGGTTACAGCTTTTGACCCTGCTGCAACTGAAAATGTAAAGAAACTTTTAGGAAACCAAATAAATTATGCCGCCGATGAGTATGCTGCACTTGAAGGTGCCGATGTACTTATTATTGCTACAGAATGGAGCTTATTCAGAACTCCGGATTTTGAGCGTATGAAAAAGCATATGAAGAAGCCTGTGATATTTGATGGCCGTAATCTTTATGGTAATGATCAGATGCAAGAGCTTGGGTTTACCTATATCAGTATCGGAAGAAAAAACATTATTTCATGAAGAGAGTTCTTATAACAGGTGCAGCCGGTTTTTTAGGTTCGCATTTATGCGACAGGTTTATTAAAGAAGGTTATCACGTAATTGGCATGGATAACCTCATTACAGGCGACATGCGTAATATTCAACATCTTTTTAAACTCGAGCATTTCGAGTTCTACCATCATGATGTTTCGAAATTTGTATTTGTACCCGGAGACCTGCACTATATACTTCACTTTGCATCACCGGCAAGCCCTATCGATTATTTAAAGATACCCATACAAACCCTTAAAGTTGGTTCATTAGGCACGCACAATTTATTAGGGTTAGCTAAGGCAAAAAATGCCAGAATGCTTATTGCTTCTACATCTGAAGTATATGGCGATCCATTGGTTCACCCGCAAACAGAAGATTATTGGGGCAATGTAAACCCTGTTGGTCCGCGTGGTGTATATGATGAAGCGAAGCGGTTCCAGGAAGCTATTACCATGGCTTACCATACCTTCCATAAATTAGAAACACGTATTGTACGCATATTCAATACTTATGGCCCACGCATGAGGCTAAATGACGGGCGTGTATTACCTACTTTTATAGGGCAGGCTATGCGCAATGAACCGCTTACAGCTTTCGGCGATGGTAGCCAGACGCGTTCATTTTGTTATGTATCTGACCTGGTTGATGGTATTTATAAACTACTACTAAGTGACTATGCATATCCTGTTAACATTGGTAACCCTGCCGAAATAACCATCAATGAGTTCGGCGAGGAAATATTAAAACTAACCGGAAGCAATCAGAAGATAATACATACTCCATTACCTAAGGATGATCCAAAGCAACGTAAACCTGATATTACCCTGGCCAGAAAACTATTGGGCTGGGAACCTAAGGTTTCACGTGAAGAAGGTTTAAAGATAACACTGGAATACTTTAAGTCATTGTCAGCTGATGAATTGGCAAAGTCTGCACCCCGATTTGCCTAATGCATTTCATGTATGGCATATTATAACACTGAATTAATAACCTACCTTTCTGGTTTTGTAACCGAAGAACGTAAAAAACGTTTTGATGAAGTTATTAAAAACCGGACAAGGCATGTAACCATAGGGCTTGAAGATATTTTCCAGCCTCATAACGCAAGTGCTGTGCTGCGTTCATGCGATTGCTTTGGCATACAGGATGTACATATTATTGAAAATGAAAACAAGTACACTATAAACCCTGATGTGGCCCTGGGTTCATATAAATGGCTAACCCTTAGCAGGTACAATAAAAAGGAAAATAACAATACCCTTAGTTGCATAGATACCTTAAAGAAAAACGGCTATGCTATAGCGGTTACATCTCCTCACAAAGACAGTTATACTATTGAAAATGTTCCGCTTGATAAAAAACTGGCTTTGTTCTTCGGTACTGAACTAGAGGGAATGTCGGAACAATTGGAAAAGAATGCTGAAGTGTTTGTAAAGATACCTATGATGGGCTTTACAGAAAGCTTTAATATATCGGTAGCTGCAGCCTTGAGCATGTATACCTTAAGTAACAGACTAAGGAAAGAAGCTATACAATGGGAAATAAGCGAAACAGAAAAAGAAGAAATATTGTTGCAATGGTTCCGCAATACTATTCCCCGGGCTGAATTACTTGAAAAGGATTTTCAGGAAAAGAGAAAGTAGAATTACCCTTGACGTACTACAATTAAAATATCAAGTAAAGCCAGTATTCCCAATATACTTATTACAAAACCAAAAAAGGCAAATAATGAATTACTCCCTCTTCTGATTCCTATTGCGCTTATAATAAAACCCGCCACTAAAAGTACAGCAGCAATGTAAAATTCCGGGATGAAGAAAATTACGGCACCGGCTACGGCCGAAGTAAACCCGATAATTCCAAGAATCCTGTTAGTCCTCTGCTCTTTAGCATAACCATCGTCTAAGCTATCGTTTACGGTATCTCTTACACTCAATTTAAGTGATTTTATCATACCTGTAAAATCATTTTTACTTTTTTGCTGTGATGTAGTTGTCTTTAACTGAACCTGAGATGAAACAGCAACAGAAGATGCAGCAATATTTTCATGTACTATGCTTTGCTTTACTATTCTTGTTTCAGGTAGCTGTGAAACGGCTATTTTAAGTGACTTAGCATCAGTTGAAGGTGCCTTGTCAATATTTCCCGGTGTGTTGTCAAAATGCCCTGGGGTATACTTTCTGCTGCTAAAAGAAGATGTAATACTGTTTTCGGAACTACATGAGCTTAGCAAGATTGAAGTACAGAGAAATAAAGTAAAATTATATATATAACTGCTGCTCTTACTCATAGTTCAAAAATAAGAAAATTGGCAACATTTACTTACATTTTCTATTTTGGAGTATAACACAAGACTATAATATAATGTCATTTCTAAGCCATATCTAAGTTCTTTCCTATTTTTGGGACAGTATTGAAGAATGAAGAAACTGCGTAAGTATATTTCTGTTTTTTTACTTATCCTGGTGGGGATAGTAGTACTACTTCTTTTAGTAATATCTCCTATTGCCAAGTACGAGATCAACAAAAATTGCGTTAAGTGGACAGGCCGGCATATTTCCGTTGGACGTGTGAGCCTGAATCCATTAACCGGCAGTGTTTTTATTAAGGATATAAAAATCTATGAAGTTGATAGCACAACCGTCTTTTTTGACTGCCATGATATTTACATAAAGGTGAGCCTGAAAAAGCTTCTTAGCAGCAATTATGAAATAGAAGAGATAAAAATTGATAAGCCCGAGATAAGTATTGTCCAAAACGGGAATAAGTTCAATTTCGATGATCTGATCAAGCGGTTTGCATCAGATACCACAAAGAAAACAGAGCCCAAAAAGGCCAGTAATTTAGTCTATGATATAAAAAATGTGGTTATTACCAATGGTAATATTACATACAATAATGTACCAGTTCATAATATTTTCAGTATACACGAATTGAATTTTAAGTTACCTGAGATCAGCTCAGAAATGCCTAAAAGCGAAATGCACGTTGACTTTAACTACGGTACCGGTGGCTCTTTTAATATTGACCTTGAGGCCGACATGAAAACGATGGCATATGATCTGTCGCTCGATATTGATAAATACGATATGAGCCAGTATTATACTCCTTTAAATGCAGTCATGAGAATATCGTCACTTAGTGGACAGTTCAACACTAAGCTAAGAATGCATGGTAAATTTAACAAGCCGGAAGAGTTCTCGCTGGTATGTAGTTTAAACATTAAAGATTTTGAAATAAAAGACATGGCAAAAAGAAAGATCTTTGCATTGCATGAGTTTTCTACCACCATAGATACTATGAATGTAAAGCAAAACCTGTTCGTTTTCAGAAGTATTATACTCGACAAGCCATACATAGCCTACGATATATTAACAAAAGGCAGCAATATAAGCCAGGCTATGGTGGAACATGAAAGCCGTGAAGTGATAGACACGGCCTCTGGTAGAACAAAACGAGATTATTCAAATATTTTTGCACTAATTCAATCGAGCTTACAATCTTCTGCTATTGACTTTTTAAGCGCTAATTATCACGCCGATAGTATTGCCATCCGCAACGGAGAATTTGTATTTAACGATCTCACTCCTGACCATCATTTTCATTGCACTCTTTCCGGAATAAATATGCTGACAGATGAAATAGGGCCAAATAACAAAGAAGTGCTTTTCCACTTATCAGCCTTGCTCGACGATACTGGTAAATTAGCCATGAAGGCCAATCTTACGTACAACCTTAAAAAGAAGTTGTTTAGTTACAAGATCTCCGAACTGGCTGTACCTGATCTATCGCCGGTAACTAAATATGTGCTTGAAAAGAACAGCGTAAAGTGGACGGGCAGAAGAATAACAACGGGCGGTATAAAATTAGACCCACTGAATGGTAGTTTATCAATAAAGAATATCAAGATCTACGAAGCTGATAGCACCAATGTTTTTTTTGATTGCCATGATGTGTTCGTAAAAGTGAACCTGACTAAAATGACGGACAATGTTTATGAAGTTGATAATATAAACATTGATAATCCGGAAATAAGTATAATACAAAACGGTAACTACTTTAATTTTGATGACCTGGCTAAACGTTACACGCCTGATACTACCCAACAACCTCAGCAAAGCAATAGCCCCGGAATACATTATGACATTAAGAATATCAATATAACTAATGGTAATATCACTTACAATAATGCCCCAATTCACAATGTTTTCAGGATACACGAATTAAACCTGAATGTGCCCGAGGTTAGCTGGAATAACCCGCAGACCGATGTACACATGGATTTCAATTATGGCACAAGCGGTTTCTTTAACACTGATATTGATGTAAACCGCACTACTTCAAGGTACACTATTTCATTAGCTATTGATAATTATGATTTGAGCCAATACTATGCCCCGGTAAATTCATTCATTAACATTTCATCGCTTAAAGGAGAACTAAGCACAAAACTGAGGATGCATGGTAAGTTTCATAGCCCAACTCATGTTTCGGGTACAGGATACATACACGTGAATAATTTTGAAATAAATGACACTAATAAGCAAAAGGTGTTTGCATTGGGTGAACTGGCACTTGATATTGATACTATAAATGTGAAGCACGGCATCTTTTACCTGCATAATGTATTTCTTGATAAGCCATTTATACGCTTCGATTATTTACCTAATGGTAACAACATCAGCCAGATGATGAGATCACATCCCTCTACAGGCCCTGTGCAGGATACCTCTACAGGAGAATATAAGCCTGATTACTCGAATATATTCACGCTCATTTCATCGAGCATAAAACTTATGGCAATTGATTTTGTAAACACCAATTATCATACCGATAGTGTTATAGTTCGTAATGGACAGTTTCTGTTTAGTGATTATACCTTAAATACACCCTTCCATTGCAATATTTCAGAATTGAATGCAACGACTGATAAAATAAGCTCAACCAAGAAAAGTCTGCAGTTTAATATTTCAAGCAAGTTCAATGATACTGCCAGGATAGTAATGAATGCTAACATGAGCCTTGATATGAAGAACATGGTAATGAGTTACAATGTTTCAAACTTCCGGCTTTCAGATATAAATGCATATTCGGAATATTATGTTGGCGTTCCTTTTCTTGATGGTTATATGAACTACCAAAGCACCGATTCGGTAGTGAACCGGTTTTTAAAGAGTACAAATATTATTCATATTTCAGGGATAAAAGCAGGCAAAAAGGTTGAAACCAAAGCTGAGTATAATTTGCCGGTACGCACTGCCATTGCATTAATGAAAGATGAAAAAGGGAATATTGACCTGAACCTGCCTGCAAGCGGAAACCTGGATGACCCTAATTATAAGATCGGGAAACTGGTGGGACGTGTATTGAAAGACGTGGTGGTGAAAACAGCTGAGTCGCCTTTCAGGCTATTATCCAAACTTATTAATAAAGAAGACCCTGATGATATGAAACAATTTGTGGCAGATTATGTACAGGAGAAACTTAATGAAAAACAATTCAGTAAACTGGAATCGGTTTACAAAGTGCTTGACAAGAAAAAAGACCTTGTGGTTGAAATAGACCAGGTTACAGATAGCGTGCAGGAAAAAGATGAATTGGCATTATTCCTGGCTAAGAAAAGATACTATGACGAAACTTCGCATACTGTAAATGATAGCCTTTTAAGCCGACGTAAAAGAAGAAAAGAGATGAAAAAAGAAGAAAAAATAGCTTCAACTGACACACTGTTCGATAATTACCTGAACCAAAAACTGCACCTTACCGGCAATGAGCTTATTACCATTGAAGATAAGTGCATACAACTGATAGGAGATTCTTTACTGAACAAACAGGTGCACGATCTGATGGAAGGCCGTAACAAGCAGATAGTGGAATATCTTATCAATAAAAAATCGATGCACCCTGAACGGGTAAAGGTTGTATTCAGCAAAGACTCAACCAAGATCGGGAACGTAGCTCAGCCCGAATTTGATATAAAATATACTGTAGAAGATGACTCACACTAATAGCTTATTGATAGCTTTTAGGTGGTGTTTATAGTGATATAAGGTAAAATATAACATCTCCCTTACAGTTATTAAGCCCATTAGTGGGTGAGGAACCTGGTACGTATCCAATATTTCATCAGGCAGTTTATTGGCCCCCTCTATAAACTTTTCATTTATTACGCGGAATTTGCCAACTTGTTCAACCTGGGTAGCTTCTGTTTGCTGTGGTGTTACCGAAGGTGATGCCTTCAATTTACCTGCATTGCCCAGATACTTGGCAACAAGTTCATCATAACCAAGCGTTGGACGGTTTACCCTACCCCATTTTTCGAGCATAATTTGCGGAGCCCCGAATAATCCTACCAATGGCTTTACAGAAAGGAATAAATGTTCTGTAATTTCCGCTGCTGACCATTGGTCCGGGCCAGGTTTAAGGAAAAACTGCTTTTCGGAAAAAGATTTAGCTGTATTTTCAACAATAGTAAATTCAACCTTAAGGTTGTTCATTGTCTCCTGTTCCATCCTGTTGTAATTTATAGTACAAATATCATATAATTACTAAAACAAAAAAGCCCCGCATTATGCAGGGCTTTTTACCAATTAAAAATGTTCTATTTATTCCTTTCCTTAACAAACTTTACCACTTGGGTGTTTTTAGTCGTTATTATTTTCACAAAATAACTACCTGTTGCAAGCTTGCTTATATCAACCGACATTACTTTACCATTACTTATAGTAATATTCTCAGTCAATATTTCTGCTCCATTCATGTCAACCACTTTCAGTATAGCAGGGCTACTACCTGCAGCATTAAACGAAAGATTCATTGCTGCATTTGCAGGATTAGGATAAACAGAAGTGCTGCCCGATAATGATACCGTATTGATTCCGGTAATTATATCTACAACTACCCTGAAACTTGCAGTATCAGAACAACCATTGCCGTCTGTTCCGGTAACAGTATAGGTTGTAGTTACTGATGGAGATACAAGTGTTGTATCACTTGTGCTACCGCTTGTCCATACATAACTTACTCCGCCGGTTGCTTTAAGCGTATCATTAACGGCCTGATGCAATGTGTCCTTACCGGTTACAGTAATTATTGGTAAAGAATTTACAGTGACCGTTACTGGTGAAGAAGAACTGGTTCCGTAACAACCATTTGGATCTGTTACAGCCACTTGGTATGCAGCACCCGTTTTAACAGTTATTGATTGAGTTGTTGCACCACCTGTCCATGAATAAGCAGAACCTACTGTAGCCGTAAGAGTTACTGAATCTCCCTGGCATATAGCTAAATTACCACTTGGAGTAACAGTAGGCGTTGGCGGTGTATACGGACCGCAAAATGAATTCAATACACTTACAGGCGCTATAAAATTAGATACGCTGCCACTAAGTGCAAAATTATTAAGCGTAAGATTATTTCCATTGCCTGAACTATCCGCAAGCGTTGTAATAGTAATATTATCATCTGCGGCATTACCCTGATTGAAATGATACAGCGCTATTAGCCCAGGTTCGTTTCCTGTCAGCTGGCATGACAGATGGCTATTGATTTCATCCTGGCAAAGCGCACGGCCCCAAAAACGAACTTCATCAATTGTTCCATTAAAGTTCTCCGTACCACCCTGGTTTGCACCAATAGTAAACTTACCCACAACAGGAGCAGGATTACTGGTATTAGGTGTAAGTGTATGTGCTACACCATCAACATACAATGTCCATGTGCCATTATTGCGAACCAATGAAACCATTTGCCATGTACCCTGGGTAAGTGACGCTGTTGAACTCATAACAGCAACTCCACCAATTACCACAGACAATTTATCTGCGTTACTATGGTTTACAAATATTGAATAACCGCTGTTACCTGAATTTCCGTTATTAATTATCATCTCATTCGCACCCGTTGTGCCATTCCAGTTAACACGAGCTTCTAGTGTTATTGTGTCTCTTTTGGTAGAAAAAATGTTGGAAGAAGCAAAATCATTCACTCCATCGAAATTAAGCGCTGTTGCAGCAGGGCTTAACTGCACAAGGGTAAGTGAGCCTTCCGGATAATAACCGGTATTGTTATCCATATTTGAAAGTACTGTTTCATTTCCTGTTGAAGGATCGAAACTGAATATTACTCCACCTACGGTACCACCATACGCTGTAACTCCATATAATAAACCATCAGGACCTATGGTAAGGTTACCATCAGGATTGGCACCATTGGTTCCGTTAAAGGCAAATAAAACACTGTCTTTTTGGGTAGATGGATCGAAGCTATAAATAACGCCATTACCTGCAATGCCACCATAAGTAGTCATACCATAAAATTTGCCATCTTTTGAATTATAAAGTAAATCTCCTGCAGGGTTAGCGCCCAGAGAGTCATTAAAGTTCACAAGTACATTATAAGCTCCGGTTCTTGGATCGAAACTAAAAAGCGTTCCCGAATCAGCTGTACCTCCTGAATAATTCACGCTATACAATAAACTATCTTGTGGATTTAAGATCAGCTCTCCTTCCTCCGGGTAGCCACCTGTTGCATTGTTTAAACTTACAATTACACTATCCTTACCTGTTTTAGGATTAAAACTGAAAATAGTTCCACTGTCACTGGTGCCTCCGTTATAGGTCATCGCATATAAAAGACCTCTGTATGGTGTTAAATGAGTCCCCCAAGGATAATATTCCTTGTTATTGGCACCGGTGAAGTTAAGCACTACACTGTCTTTATCTGTCTTTGGATCGAAGCAAAATATCACCCCTGAATCACTTGGACCACCTGCCCAAATCATTCCGTAATACTTGTTATTATACCAGGTAAGGCTACCTTGATAAGGCTCCCAACCATTTCCAAGGCTATCTAATGTTACCCTTGTACTATCTTTTCCTGTCCATGGATTAACACTAAAAAGCACACCCTGGTTATTTGCTCCGCCGTATGTTGTTAAACCATACAACAAGCTATCATTCGGATTCTGCACTAGTGTTCCATAAGGATAATCCCCATTATTAATATCATCAAAACTTAATATAGCGGTATCTTTTCCGGTAGAAAGATCGTACCTGAATACAGTACCATATCCATTGGTGCCACCATTATATGCAGTACCTACTAACGCATAATGCTGCGCAAATAAGCTGCCTGTTAAAATCAGAAAAGTGGTAAGTGTTAGTAATGTAATTTTTTTCATTGAGGTTTTATTTTTAATTCTGCCGCGAAATTAAACAAATAATCTTACAGAAAACTACCTATATCTTATGCGTAGCTTATGATATTGCAAATAAAAAAGCCCCGCATTCCTGCAGGGCTTTTTCTTAATCCATCATGCAAATATTATCCGCATTTAGAGTAACCACAGTTCTTACACTTCAGGCATCCTTCTTCGTATATCAAACCATCTTCGTCACCACAGCTTGAACACTTTTTGTCCTTGCTCTTGGTTCCATCCGGTATATATTTCTTCAATGCTCTTTCTACTCCTGCTTTCCATGTGTTAATAGAATCATCGTACAGGTTAAGGTTAGCAATCAGGTCAACCACATGTGGTATAGGCATTCCGTGACGCAATACACCTGAAAGTAGTTTTGCATAGTTCCAGAATTCCTTATCGAAGCTGCGTGATAAGCCTTCAATGGTAACGTTGTAACCATCCTTGTCTTTGTAACGGAAGTCATAACGTTTCTTACCATCTTCGCTCTTGCTCTTAATTACCCAGCCTTTTTCAAGCCATAACGGAAGGTTAATTCCATCATCAGCCTTACCGGTAAATACTTCATATGGCTTACCATCGAGTATACCTACTACAGCAATCCATTTTTCAGCACCGTTATTGAAACGAATAACTTCAGCTTCTAATTCCTTAGGGCGCTTTGGTGGTACTGTTTCTGTAATTTGTGTGGCATTTGCTTTTTTCTTCTTGTCATCAGCAGCAATAAGTACACCACTGCGTGAACCATCACGATATACTGTAATACCCTTCAGGCCTTGTTTCCAAGCCTGTATGTATATTTCGCCTACGCTATCAACAGCCACATCATTTGGCAGGTTAATAGTAGAACTGATACTGTGAGTTGTATATTTCTGAACCAATGATTGCAATTCAACACGCTTGATCCAGTCAATTTCAGGAGCAGTTGAACCAGCATAAGGGCTCTTAGTGATATCGGTATTACCGGTAACATCCATCCATGTTTTCACCTTAGGGTGATATACCATGAACTCTTCCCACTTGTCGCCCATTTTATCAACAAAATCAACCTTTGCGTTCTTGTCATTAGGGTTGATCTTTCTTCTTCTCTTGTATGAAAGCAAGTACACGGGCTCTAAACCTGAAGATGTTTCTGCCAGAATGCTTAAGCTACCAGTTGGTGCAACAGTGCTGATAGAAATATTTCTACGGCCCAATTTCATCATACGGCTATATACATCAGGCATTTCTTTCTTCATCATTTGAACAAACTCTGAAGTATTTTCAATCTTGTTGTCGTATCCTTCAAAAGAACCACGTTCAACAGACATGTCGATAGAGCTGGTAAATTCTGCATCGCACTTGGTCTTCATAATCTTTTCTACTTCAGCCATAGCTTCGGTAGAATCGAATTTAAAGTTTAGCGCAGCCATTGTATCACCTAATGCGGTAAAACCGAGGCCTGTCCTTCTACCTTTCTTACCTGCATCGTAAAGCAGTTTCCAGGTGTTCACTTCTATTTGCTTGATCTCAGCAGGTTCTTTGTCGCTTTGTATCTTGTTCATGATCCTTTCAATAGATTCAAGTTCAAGATCAACTAAGTCATCCATTAAACGTTGAGATTCGTAGGTAACTTCGTAGAACTTCTTGTAATTGAAAGAAGCGTCTTTTGTAAATGGCTTGTCAACAAAGTTATATAGGTTGATAGCTATCAATCTGCAACTATCACCACCCTGCATTGCTATTTCAGAGCAAGGATTGGTAGATACGTTCTTAAAGCCAGGATATACTGAAGATGTTGAATATTTGTGTTGACGATCCCAGAAGATAAGGCCTGGTTCAGCACTTTGGTGAGCTGCTTTAATAACAGTGTTCCAAAGTTCGCGTGCCTTAACTGTTTTGGTTACTGATGGTGAATCAGATTCAATTGGCCAACGGTGTGTATATTCTTTATCAGCCACAACTGCTTCCATAAACTCGTCAGAAAGGCGAACTGAAATATTAGCACCGGTTACCTTGCTGAGGTCTTGCTTGATAAGTACAAAATTTTCCACATCAGGGTGAGCAATGTCAATGGTTATCATTAAAGCACCGCGTCTTCCGTTCTGAGCAACTTCACGGGTTGTGTTCGAGAATCTTTCCATGAAAGAAACCGCACCTGTGGTTGTGCCGGCAGAATTGTTTACAGATATGCCCGAAGGGCGAAGTGTAGAAATATCGATACCTACACCGCAACGGCGTTTGAACAACTGAGCCAATTGCTGGTCAGTGTGCATAATGCCTCCGTATGAATCATATATTTCAGGAAGAACAACACAATTTGACAAAGAAGCTATAACATGCTTGTTACCCAAACCAAACATTACGCTTCCTTGAGGAATTACATATTTAAAACCTTTAAAGTATTCGAATATTTTTTCTTCGGTAAGCAATGTCCTCTTCTGTCCGTATTCTGAAAGAAGCGCCAGTTTACCGTTCATAGTAGCTAAGTCAGCGTACTCTTTTTCTTTACGTGCAAATTCATGCGCCATACGCTTATGCATATCGTCAGGGGTGGTTTCCTGTAATACACCGTTCTTGTCGCGCAGGGCATACTTGTTCATCCATGTAGATGCTGCTAACTCATCTCCGCCGAAATACTTAATACACTTCTCGCGTATTTCATCGTAGGTCATGGCTCCTTTTGTTTGGGTTTGTTGTTCTTTTATCATCGTGGGCAAAACATTAAAATATTGTTACTTTTTTTTCGAATTCACTTTTTAAAAAAGCGTGAGAACAAAAATATATTTACGTGGTACATTGGAATCGGATATGCTTTCGTTTTTTTTAACATGGTTATTAACACTACTCCTGAAACGCCCAATTATAAGGGATTTACGACGAAATAAACTTTTCAACAAATTTAAGACCTCGTCATTATCAACAGACCTAAATCCTTATAGGGAATTTTAAATGCCTCACCTAAATCTTTACTTGTTAACACACCCTTATATATGTACACACCATTTCTTATTTTCAAGTCTTGTTTAATTAAATTCTCTAAGCCGCCCTCATCACCGGCCCGCAGTAATATGGGAGTGAAAATGTTACTGAATGCAATGGATGCAGTACGTGAAACACGTGAAGCTATGTTAGGCACACAGTAGTGAGTTACACCATGCTTGCGGAACACAGGATCGTTGTGGGTTGTAACACGTGAGGTTTCAAAACAACCGCCCTGGTCAATACTTACATCAACTATAACTGATCCTGCTTTCATATCGCTAACCATTTCTTCAGTAACTACGCAAGGTGTACGTCCGTTTGTAGAACGAATAGCGCCAATAACGACATCGGCTGTTTTTAAGTGACGCGCCAGTACGCGTGGCCTGATAGTAGAGGTAAACACACGCACACCTATCATGGTTTGCAAACGCCTTAACCTGTACATTGAATTATCGAACACCTTTACTACTGCACCACGGCCAATGGCTGCGCGTGCAGCAAATTCACCAACAGTACCTGCTCCTAAAATAACTACCTCCGTAGGTGCAATGCCCGATACACCACCCATAATAAGTCCGGGCCCATCGTGTACATTACTTAAATACTCTTCGGCAATTGATATTGATGTACCACCTACTATCTCACTCATTGAACGTATAACCGGGAAAATATCTGATTCATCACGTATCCAATCGAAGGCTATAGCGGTAATTCGTTTCTGCATTAAATGCTTCAGAAAATCTTTAGGCTGAACGGTAAGTTGTAAGGTAGATATAAGTGTCTGGTTAGGTTTCAACCTCTCAGCTTCCTCTTTTAACGGTGGAGCAACCTTTAATATAATATCGGCCTTATATACATCGGCCGCAGAATAGGCTATTTGTGCCCCTGCTTCACTGTAATCATTATCTTCAAAGTGAGCATTCTTTCCGGCATTGGTTTCAATAATTATCTGGTGCCCGTTATTAACAAGTAAGGCTACATCATCGGGTACTAAAGCCAATCGTTTTTCCTGGGACGATATTTCCCTGGGTATACCAATTAACAGGCTCCCTTTTTTCTTGCCAACTTCCAGCATTTCTTCCTGGGGTGCAAGCGCGGCCATTGATAATGACTGAAGTAATTCTTTTGATGTATTCATACCGGTTTTAATGTTACACTATTCCTTTACACTGATAAGCCTAACTCCGTCAATTACAGATATATGTATATTAACAGCGTTGTCCGGTATCAACTCGGCTATCATCTCGGGCCACTCAATAAAACAGTATCCTCCTGAATACAGATATTCTTCGTAACCCATGTCGTAAGCTTCCCGCACATTCTTTATCCTGTAAAAGTCGAAGTGAAAGACGGGAAGGTCCTGTAAACCCTCATATTCATTCACTAACGAGAATGTTGGGCTGCTTACAAGCCCTTTGACACCCTGAACCTTACAAAGGTACTTAATAAAAGTGGTCTTTCCACTCCCCAGGTTACCTGAAAATGTGAACACCCGATTGTTCTTAAAATCGGCTAGTAGTTCCTTAGCTATTTGTTCGAGCTGGGTCTCTTCTTTTGCTTTCCAGTTGCGGGCCATAGACTATTATTTTGGTGATAATGCCACCAAAGGTATAATCATTTCCTCTAACGAAACACCCCCATGTTGAAAGGTATCCTTATAATAGTTAACGTAATAATTATAGTTATTCGGGTAAGCAAAGAATTTGTCGCCTTTTATAAAGACAAATACACTACTAACGTGCTGGCGTGGCAAAAAGGCCTCGGCGGGGTTTTTAATAGCAAATACATCTTTTGCCTGGTAGGTAAGGCTCTTGCCCGATTTATACCTTAAATTGGTATTAGTGTTCTTATCACCTATTACCTTGCTTGCCTCAAGTACCTTAATAGTACCATGATCGGTTGTAATGATTAGCTTGCCTTTGTTGGCTGCTATCTGTTTTAATATATCGCTCAATGGTGAATGCTGGAACCATGATAAGGTAATGGAGCGGTACGCTGCATCATCACTTGCCAGTTCTCGTATCACTTCCATTTCGGTGCGGGCATGCGAAAGCATATCCACAAAGTTGTACACTATCACGTTCAGCTTATTGCTCATAAGCGAGTGAATGTTCTCTGCCAACTTTTTACCGTCGTTATGGTTGGTTATCTTATTATATGATGTTTTTATGTTCTTGCCCAGCCTCTTTAAGTTGCCTTCAAGGAATTCATTTTCATGCAGGTTCTTTCCGCCTTCATCTTCATCGTTCATCCACAGTCCCGGATGCATCTTTTCAATTTCAGATGGCATTAAGCCCGCAAATATGGCATTACGCGCGTATTGTGTGCAGGTTGGCAAAATAGCATAGTACGACTCTTCACTATCAACCTTGAATAAATTCTCTATCTCAGGCCTTAAAACCTTCCATTGGTCATACCGCAGGTTATCTATCAACAGCATAAATGTAGGAACGGTTTCCTTTTCTACGATCGGCAATATTTTGTTACGCAATAAAGTATGCGACATAGTTGGCGAAGCAGTAGATGTTTTGTTCTGCAACCAACCTATATAGTTCTTCTCAATAAATTTAGCGAATAAGGTATTGGCTTCAGCCTTTTGCATCTGAAACACTTCCTTCATGCTTTCATCGCCCGATTTCTCAAGCTCAAGCTCCCAGTAAATAAGCTTCTTATATACTTCCTCCCATTGCTGGTGGTTAAGGTTATCGCCAAGTTGCATACCAATGTTGCGGAAATCCTGCTGATAGCCAGAAGTTGTCTTTTCGCTGATAAGTCTGTTCTTGTCAATGTTCTTTTTAATAGAAAGAAGTATCTGCCCTGGGTTAACCGGCTTTATAAGGTAGTCTGATATTTTAGAGCCTATGGCATCTTCCATAATAGCCTCTTCCTCGCTCTTTGTTATCATTACAATTGGCACACGCTGGTTGATGTTCTTTATTTTACCAAGTGTTTCAATACCCGATATACCCGGCATGTTCTCATCAAGAAAAACAATATCGAAATCGTCTTTGGCTTTAGTGAATTCATCTACCGCATCGTTACCGTTGGTAACAGTCTTTACATCAAATCCTTTCTCCTGAAGGTATAACAGGTGTGGCTTTAAAAGATCTATTTCGTCATCTGCCCAAAGAATGCTTATTTTTCCCATTTTTGTCATATAAATTGAATTAGTACTCGGTTCTTACAAAGATAACGAAATAGATACGCGCTTATTTCGCAGCAAGTGTGAAAAAGTGTTAAATAAACTTATAATGAAGAGAAACCACTAAGACACTAAGAACACAAAGGTTCACTAAGATAACTTAGTGCTTCTTAGTGAGCTAAGTGCCTAAGTGGTAAAAAGAGAAAAATATGATAAAGAGAAAAATAATTAACGATCCTATTTATGGTTTTATTACCATACCCGACGGGATCATTTTCAAACTGATAGAACACCCCTACTTTCAACGCTTACGAAGGATACAGCAGTTAGGAATAACATCATTGGTCTATCCTGGTGCTATACACACCCGTTTTCACCATGCACTTGGCGCCATGCACCTTATGACCAATGCTATTGAAACATTACGTAGCAAAGGAGTTGCAATTACCGATGAAGAAGCTGAAAGCGCACAGATATCTATATTATTACACGATATTGGCCACGGCCCCTTTTCACATATATTAGAACATAGTATTGTAAGCGGTATATCACACGAGGATATTTCAACCCTGTTCATGGAAAGGCTGAACAAGGAATTTAAAGGCAAGCTTGCGCTTGCAATTAAAATATTCAGGAACCAATACAGCAAAAAGTTCCTGCATCAATTGGTATCAAGCCAATTAGATGTTGACAGGCTCGATTACCTGACCCGTGATACTTTCTTCACCGGTGTGTCGGAAGGTGTAATTGGCTATGACCGTATTATAAAGATGCTGACCGTTGCCAATGGTAATTTGGTTGTTGAGGCAAAAGGAATATACTCTATCGAGAAATTCATTATTGCCCGCAGGCTTATGTACTGGCAGGTTTACCTGCACAAAACTGTGCTCAGCGGTATGGAGCTTTTAGTGAATATTTTAAAACGCGTTAAAGAACTGGCCGATGAAGATGCGGGGCTTTTTGTCACCCCTGCTCTGGCTGTGTTTTTATTTAACAAGCTCAGCAAAAAGGAATTCTTCAACCATCCTGAACTGCTCGATGCATTTGCCCTGCTGGATGATTATGATATTGTTTGCTCTATAAAAGTATGGATGACACACGATGACCCTATTCTTTCCACCCTCTGCAAATGGTTCATTAATCGTAATTTATACAAAACAGTTATACAAAGCAAGCCTTTCAGTAAAGCCGAGATTAAGAACCTGCAGGAAGAAGCAATGGATAAATACAAGGTAAGTGCCAAGGATGTACGCTACTTTGTTTTCTCTGACGAAGTAACCAACGATGTGTATAGCACACAACAGGTGCGCATTAATATTGTTTACCCTAATGGTAAAATAATGGACTTCACAAAGGCATCTGATAACTTAAATGCTTCTGCCATAAATACGGTTACACGTAAGTATTTTGTGTGTTATCCTAAGGGCTTGGTGTAATTTGTTCTTTACTTCTGAAATCTGCATTCGTTAATCGTTGTTCGCAATTCAATTTCTTTCCTGGGCGTTCCCCTGCGGGTCGGGCTTTACGTTGCAACTCCTCGCCTCCTAAGGTCGGCTGTGGGGTTTCCACTGCAATCCCTAACGCAAATACGCTCAAAGCCCCTTCAGGGGTTTGGGGCAATAAAAAAGGGCATTGAGAAAACTCTCAATACCCTATACTAATTACTAAATACTAATTTACTGCACCTCAAACTTTCCGTTCAGGGTTTGCTCTTTTCTTTTAAGGCTATAAAAATAAATTCCCTTTGGCCATGTGGATACATTAAAAGCATTATCAATACTAGCAGGGTTTTGTCTTATCATCTCCTTGCCCTGCATATCTGTTATTATAAGCTCTTCATTATTGGTAGCTACGTTTAAGTGCATGTTCAACATGCCGCTTGCAGGGTTCGGAAACACAGTTACAAAATCCTTAATAGAATTAGACACTACTGGTACTCCGGCTGCAACCATTGCGGTAAAGCTTCCTTCCATTGATGTTGTATGAATGGCACACCAGTACGTATAGCTACCTGGCTGTGTAATTACATAGGTAAACATAGTGTTTGAAGAATTCATAGGGTTATTCCATGTAGCGGCACCAGATGGGACAGTTAAGGAGGTGGTTGTGTGATTGCCGGCTGACCACATCCACATTACAGTGTCACCAACATTAGCCGTAAAACTTTTTGGAGAAAAACTGAAGTTAGCCACGGTAACTGTTATTACTGTTGCATGTGTAATTGCAGCAAATGATACTCCTGCAATTAGTAAAGCTGCTTTTTGTAGTATTGTTTTCATCATAAGGTTGAATTTGTTTTTCTAAATGTATGACTATTTGATCAGTAATTATATGTATTTATCGTTAAACATTTATTTATAGGTTGCGTATGGTATTTTTTCATCAGTTGTACATATGCAGACCAGGAATTTTAAATCCAACTCCAGCCATAATGGATATTACAGTATGCGGCGAATCAGGATAACCAAATATATTGGTTGTTACAGGCGCCCCATGCAAATCTTCACCATAAATTGCTCCGCTTGGCGTCGGGTCTCCATGCATAAGATCAAAATCGAGGAATGCACATAAGTGTTTGGTGAAATTATAATTCAATCCAAATCCAGCTTCATAACAAAACCCACTCGTGTTGTACTTCTGAGTAAATACAGTGTATTTATTTCCTGCTGAATCATATGCGTGAAATATAACCACAGGAGATTGAGCGTACATAAACCCAGCCAACAACTTTATATTAAAACCCAGCCTTTTCGTACTGCGACAACAAATGTGTGCACCAATAAGTGCAGTAGTGTAATTATATAATCCCATAGAAACAGGAATAAATGTTAGTGGGATTTCCTGTTCTAATTTTTTTGCAAGTGCTACTCCATCCACACCATTCTGGGCATAATTTACTTTCAATGCCCATGCAAATACTGAATCATCGACAGTTGATGCGGCTGTAAATGAATAGTCAACACCCGGAACTGCAAAGCCATTAGCTTGATACATACCCATAGGTGCTCCTAAGCCCCCTTCAAATGAAATGAATGCAACTGAATACGGTTGCTTGCTTGTCAAAGTATCTAATGTTTTGCCTTGTCCATAGGATGGTAATACTATCAATTGAAGTGTAATATTTAACATGATAAAAAAATACTTCATTTGAAATATGTGAGTGATTTGCATTTCAAATATACCAAAAGAACCTTTATTATTGCAGGATATTTGAATACGCATGGCCTTTTACGACCTTCCCAAACCCGAACGTGATAAACTTGTTGAGCAGATCAATAACAATATACTTTCAGAGTTACTAAAAGGGAAGAAGGAAAAGATAATGGAATACTTTTCGGATGAGGACACCTACATACGCAAGACTGCATATTTGGCCATTGGCAAGATATATGCAACCAACAGAGACTTACATAAGAATATATTGGCATTGCTGGAAAAACTATTGAAAGAAGAAGATTACAAGATACGCCAAACAGTTATAAATGCAGCAGGCGAAATAGGCAAGACTGATTTTGAAACAGTACAACATTTTTTCGACACAGGTTTGTTTGACCCGCACCACTCCATCAGGAACGCAGTAATTGGTTCAATGAAAAAGATGGGAGAAAAGAACCCTAAGCCTGTACTTGCCTGGAGCAAAAAATACCTGCACCATGAAGATAAAGAGATACGCCGTGAAATTTGCCATGGCATTGAACTGCGTGGCCGCACCCACCCGCAGGAGATATTACCATTGCTTAAAGAGTTGCAACATGACAGGACCAAGAGAGTTAGCAGTACACTTGTGCATGTACTCGGCCAAATAGCTTACAAAAAAGGGTGTCTTGAAACGGTTTTGAAAGATCTAAAGACATGGGATAACCATGATATAATTACGGCTGCCATTGAAGAAATTATTGATGTGCACGACCGATACAAGAATTTTTCTTACTACACCCAGGAACAAGCTAAAGAGGTTATTGCGAAGATGGGATTCTAGAATTTCAATGTTTGAACTCTTCTGCCAAGTATCATTGCCCGGTATTTATCATCAAGCTCATTTGTCCAACCAATCAGGTATTTAGTTACCGGAGAAATACTCAACTCCGACAGATCTCTGTATGCAAAAGCCATAATTTCATTTGGAAATTCCTTCATGGCAACTTTACTTTTATTTTGCTGTGGTTTCTTGTCAAAGGGATTTAAATAAAAATCTAGCGCACCGAAAATGTGCAAAAACTCATGTGCAATTACCGTAGGAGACTTGAAACTAACAATTGAATATTCGATATCTGAAAAACTGCCCGTATGAAGTGAAACTGAAATTTCATCTTCATAGTAATTATTAATAAAATACATCAACACAACATTATCCGTTTTGTTAGCATTTCGAATAGCAGCAATCAATCTTTCCCTGTCGCTCATGTTGTTTTTCACATTCGTCATCTTCGAGGTGTCCTTAGGGAAAGAGCTACCTGCCCGTTTAGCTAAAGCATTCGCCCACCTATCAAGCTTTGGTACGCCAGCCGCTGCTACGGGTGAATACAATGTACCACTCAAGGTCCTTCGCGGAAGGTCAAGTTTTAATGGTATAACTCCATTATTCTGATAATACTGAACATCTATGGTAACTGGCACACCTGATGCAGCCGCCTGTTGTTCAAGCCATTTGGTTGCCCTTTTAATTGAATCGAGGGTTGAAGTAATGTCATAGGCAGAAAAAGGTTGGGTATAGCGGGTATCTACAAAAACCGCGTATAGTATAACATGACCTGAAAGCCGCTTGCAAACATTGTTGTTTACAGTGGGTATATAGTAATTATGGCACGATTGTGTCGGAATAAGCAAAGTACATATTACGAACACTAAAACGAATTTCCTCATATAAGTGGCGTTTTTTCTTCTTATTACAAGTATAACGCGAATATACAGCGAAAGATACAAATAACTTAACGACTTTTACTGGAAATTTGCAACCTATGGTAATTGAACACAGGAAGTATATATTGTCATTTGCTGCGCTGTTCATTCCCTATGTATTGCTTTGCTTTTACGCCTACCCTGTAGCCGACGATTTTCATTATACATTATGGGCTGCACGTGGCGGGTACTGGCAATTTCAACTGCATGACTTTTTCCATTGGAACGGTCGATATGCCTCTAACCCGCTTGTTATGCTCGATCCTATCAAAACTGGCTCTATTACAGGATATCAATTAGTAGCACTGGGTTTGATCATCTGCACTCCTTTATCTTTTTATTTTCTCTTGTCATCTCTTTTCAGCGGAGTATTAAGCACATCACAAAGAATATTGGGTAGCATTATATTTTCTGTTCTTTACTTTGGCATAATGCCCGATCTGCCGGAAGGTCTTTACTGGATGACTGGTTCAGTTACCTATCACTTTGGTGATTTACTTGCAATTCTTTACATCGGACTCATAACACGTTATTTTCAAAACCGTTTTTTCATCAATTCATTTTTGCATATAGTACTATCAATGCTTATGTTATTTGTTGTACTTGGCTTTAACGAAATACTTACACTTGTTCTGATACTGGCTCATGCCTTTACTTTTGTTGCACTCCGTAAATACAAGCAATTCCGCACTGCATTAATTGGCTTAAGTATTGGCAGTATTCTCTTTTCACTGATCATGATACTTGCTCCCGGTAATGCCGAGCGCAGTGGCTATTTCACAAATAACCATCAAATCATCCACTCTCTTTATATGACAGGCCTGCAAATAATCCGTTTTTCGGCAAAATGGATTTGTTTTCCTCCCTTACTATTGGCAAGTATTTTATTTATACCTGTGGGGCAAATGCTGCGAAAAAAGTCATTGATATTCAGGAAACTTACAGATATTAAACTATGGCAATTGGTACTTGCTTTAGCAACCAGCTTATTTCTATCTGTCTTTCCGGCTTATTGGGGAACGGGCATTTTGGGCCAACACCGCACATTAAATACGGGTTGTTTTTTCTTTATCATCATATGGTTTATGTTTATTCTTAATGTTGCTCAACAATTTAAACTTGCTGAACGCATTCAGCTGATTAATGGAAAGATCAGTAACCTGCTTATTTTTTTATTTGCCGGCTGCCTATTATTATCAGGCAATAGTGGTAAAGCTATTATGGAATTCAGCAAAGGAGACATTACAGGTTTTGGAAACGATATGAAAGAACGCTTCATGATAATACAAACAGCCAAAGAAAAAGGATTAAGGGAAGTTTCTATACCTCTGCTTCACCATAAACCATCCAGCTTATTTGTGTTAGATATTCAAACCGACTGCAACCATTGGATAAATAGAGATTATGCCATTTATTTCAATGTAGATAAGGTCTGTATGGATACCTTAAAGTAGAAAAGAAATTATAGTACTTTTGCGACATGGAATTTTCAGCAATACAAATAGCTACACTTATTAACGGTAAATTAGAGGGCGACCCTAATGCCAAGGTGAGCAAACTGGCTAAAATAGAGGAAGCCGGAGTTGGTTCATTGACCTTCCTATCGCACCCTAAATATGCTGAATACCTTAAAACCACAGGCGCCTCGGTTATAATTGTCAGTGAAGATGTTGTGGGCGAAAAACCTGCAAACTCTACCTTTATAAAAGTTAAAGATTCCCGCCAGGCATTTAGTGTATTGCTTGATGCATACCACAAACAACAATTTTCAAAAACAGGTATAGAACAAAACGCGGTTGTTGCAAAGACAGCTAAATATGGTACGAACGTATATATAGGTTCATTCTCATACATTGGTGAGAACGTTACCATTGGCAACAACGTGCATATTTTCCCAAATGTATATATCGGCGATAATTCTAAGATCGGTGATGGCTGTGTAATTTATCCCGGTGTTAAAATTTACCTCGATTGTGTAATAGGCAAAAACTGCAAATTCCACTCAGGTGTTATTATAGGGTCTGATGGATTTGGTTTCGTACCAAACTCTGAAAACCAATACCACAAAATGCCGCAGGTGGGTAACGTGGTTATAGAAGATAATGTTGAAATTGGTTCTAATACTACTATCGATAGGGCAACCATGGGTTCTACCGTTATTCATAAAGGTGTAAAGCTCGATAACCTTATACAGATAGGTCATAATGTGGAGATTGGAGAAAACACCGTTATTGCTGCCCAATCGGGTGTAGCGGGTTCAACCAAAATTGGCCGCGATTGCATGATCGGCGGACAGGTAGGTATTATTGGCCATATTACCATAGGAAACGGGGTGAAAATTGCTGCGCAATCAGGTGTAGGAAACAACATACCTGATGGCGCTACAATACAGGGCTCGCCTGCCTTTGACCATATGGACTACAAGAAGTCATACGTGGTATTCCGTAAGCTGCCTGAAATGCGAAACAGCCTGAAAGATCTGGAAGGAAAAAATTCCAAATAATTCCATAAAAAAAGCGTATTATTGCACATTAAATAGAAAACCTCTGTTTTCTTATTTATTTACTTTAATATGAGCGAAAAACAACGTACTATTAAAAAGCCTGTAAGCGTTACCGGAAAGGGATTACATACAGGTATACTTGCTACCGTAACTTTTAAGCCTGCACCTGTAAACCACTGGTATAAGTTTCAACGCATTGACCTGCCCGGCCAACCTATTATAGATGCGGATGCCGATAACGTAACTGACACAGAAAGAGGTACTACATTGCAACAGAACGGCGGCAAAATAGCTACTACCGAGCACCTGCTGGCTGCATTGGTTGGTTTAGAGATAGATAACGTACTTATTGAAGTTAACGGCCCTGAAATACCAATTATGGATGGCAGTTCATTACCATTTGTTATTGCATTGGAAGATGCAGGTGTTGAAGAACAGGATGCTGACAGGGTTTATTTTGAATTAAAAGATATACTTAGCTACGAAGATGCTGCCAAGCACATTGAAATGCTTGCTGTTCCGCAGGAAACCTTCAGGCTTACGGTGATGGTTGACTATAACTCACCTGTGTTAGGTACCCAACACGCAACCATATACTCTACCAAAGAATTTAAACAGGAAATAGCTTCATGCCGCACCTTTGTGTTTTTGCATGAATTGGAATTATTACTCTCGCACAACCTTATTAAGGGCGGTGATATAGACAATGCCGTAGTATTAGTTGACAGGGAACTTCCGCAGGAAAAGCTCGACTACCTTGCCAAAGTGTTCAACAAACCAAAGGTTAAGGTGGTAGAGCAAGGCATACTGAATAATACCAAATTGAAATTCTTCAATGAACCGGCACGTCACAAATTGCTTGATATGGTTGGTGATCTTGCTTTGGTTGGCATGCCGCTGAAAGCGCATATTCTGGCTGCAAGGCCTGGACACTCAGGTAATGTGGCTTTTGCAAAGAAGCTGAAAGAGGTTATTAAGAAAGATAAGAAAGGTGCACCACGTTTTAACGTGAATGCCGAGCCTCTGTTGAATGTAAACGACATTATGAAATTATTACCACACAGGCCTCCGTTCCTGTTTGTGGATAAGATACTGGAATTAGGCGAAAACTATGTAGTAGGCCTTAAGAACGTGACCATGAACGAAGATTTCTTCCGTGGTCACTTCCCGGGTAGCCCTATTATGCCAGGCGTATTGCAGATTGAAGCTATGGCGCAAACCGGTGGTATACTTGCATTGAAATCAGTTCCTGATCCTGAGAACTACCTTACCTATTTTATGAAGATAGATAATGTACGTTTCCGTAACCAGGTGTTGCCGGGCGATACATTGGTATTCCATTTGGAATTGATGAGCCCTGTTCGTCGTGGTATATTCCACATGAAAGGTACAGCCTATGTAGGCGATAAAATTGCTACAGAAGCAGAAATGATGGCGCAGATAGTAAAGGTAAAAGAAACCAATGGTGCTGCTATTGAGAGTAAGGAGAAAGTAAAACAACTTGTAAAGTAATAAGATGATATCGCCACTTGCATACGTAAATAAAGGAGCCAAAATTGCTGATGGCGTTAGTGTTGGCCCGTTTGCCGTAATACACGATAATGTTGTAATTGGCGAAGGCACACAAATAGATTCTCATGCGGTTATTATGCCGGGCGCACGTATCGGCAAGAACTGCAGAATATTTCCGGGTGCTGTAATTGCTTCAATTCCACAGGACTTAAAATTTGTGGGTGAAGAAACCACTGCTGAAATAGGCGACAATACCGTTATCCGCGAATACGTTACACTTAACCGTGGCACCAAAGCAAACTGGAAAACCGTAATAGGAAAGAACTGTCTTATCATGTCATATGTACACATAGGGCATGATAGTGTTATAGGTGATAACGTAATATTGTCAGGCTATTGTGGCCTTGCCGGGCATGTTATTATTGAAGACTATGTTATTATGGAAGGCTACTCTGCCGTACAACAATTTATAAAAATTGGCGCACATGCTTTCTGCGCAGGCGATTCAAAAGTGCGCAAGAACATTCCGCCATTTGTAAAATGTGCAAGGGAGCCACTTTCGTACATTGGTGTAAATACAGTAGGTTTAACCCGCAGGGGCTTTTCTCCTGAAACTATAAAACAAATTGAGGATACCTATCGTTTGCTTTATGTAAAGGGTTCTTCAATACCTACAGCGCTTGCACAAATAGAAGCCGAAATACCTGAATCGAAAGAGAAAAGGCATATTATAGAATTCATACAGGCATCGGAAAATGGCATTATGAAAGGGCCTATCCGCAGTGTAAAGGAAACTGCTCCGGCAGAAAAATAATCTTATCTGTTTAAGGGAATGAACATTAAGCTTGACAACGTAGGGAAACGTTTTGAGCGTAATTGGGTATTCAGAAACCTCAATCTTAATTTTGTACAAGGCAAACGCTATGTTGTGCTTGGTGCAAATGGATCCGGTAAATCAACTCTTTTAAAGATCGCATCAGGAAACCTTACCCCTACAGAAGGAACGCTGAAATACTCAAATAGTAAGGGCAACTTAGCTATTGATGAGGTTTACAAAAGTGTATCAATTGCAGCACCTTATTTAGATGTGCCTGAGGAATATTCTTTGCATGAATTACTGGCTTTTCATAAAGTATTCAAGCCAATTGAAAATAATCTTAGTGAAAAAGATATAATTGAAGTATTGGAATTATCGCATACAAAGGAAAAGATGTATAAACACTTTTCATCGGGGATGAAACAGCGTGTAAAATTAGGTCTGGCAATACTTAGCGCTACTCCCCTCCTATTACTCGATGAACCGGCAACAGCGCTTGACGCTAAGTCTGTGTTATGGTACCAGAATATGATAAAGAATTATACCAAGGACAAAACCATTATAGTCTTCTCAAATAACAAAGAAGAAGAGTTTAGTTTTTGTGAAGAAAGAATGCAATTGTAACAAAGCACCACTAATTTAACGATCGCGGTTCAACATGAAAAGATTATTGGTTCTGTTTACAATTATTTCTCAAGTAGCTTGTAATTCCAAAGATACTCTCGATTTCAAAGTTCATTTTAACCCAGAAACCAAGTATATAGGTACAATTCAGCAAAGTTCAGAAGATGCATTCACTTATACTGGTACACCCGAGTTCCTTAATAAACTAAAAGAGAAAGGAATTCAAAACCCTACTATAATAAAAGGGAAATCCAGGATTGAATCTATATTGAATACAGGAAAATTAGATACTCATGAGCATTTCCCTATTGTTTTTGAAATAACCTCAACAACTGATACAAACATCAATAAAAGCTTGCCTGCTGGAAGTAAAGTCTATGGAATCGGTTCGCTTGAGAACCCACTAGAATTTGATTCAATTTCTTCAAAAGGAATAGCTAATGGATTAAAAAAGGATTTGCTTGCAGCATTTAAAAACATTTTCACAATATCAACATTCCCTTCAAAAAGAATTAGTGTCGGTGAAGATTTCTCAAGAACTATTCCCATTTCATTTCAAATTGCAGGGACTACATTAAATATGGATGTTACAACTAGCTATAAATTACTTAGTATCAGTAATGGCATTGGAACGTTTGATGTTATACAAGTTTATTCAATAAGCACTAAAGTTAATTCAGAAGATATTACTGCAACAGGAGAAGGCAAAGGGCTACTTCTTTATGACATCAAGAATAACTATTATTCTAAATACCAAATAGAAATGAATATGAAAACACATTTCATATTAAATGGTTTCACATTAGACGGCACAACAAAAAGTAATTTACTCCAAACAAACACTATACAAAGAGAAGAATAATGTTTTTATGTAGTTAAATATGATCTTTGAGTCACTGCTCCATACCGACCTGGATTCTGTAAAAGAACTTCAACCTGAAGGTTGGTACGATATTGTTCCTTACAACAAATACTTTATTGATTCCGAATTTTGCGAACCTATTAAGGCAGTCATAGATAATAAACTTGTTGGTATAGGCACGGCAATAATGCATAAGGATACGGTTTGGTTGGCGCATATTATTGTCCACCCGAACCACAGAAGCAAAGGAATTGGAAGAGCCATTACTGAAAAGTTGATAGAGAATTACAAAGGCTCAGCCTTTAAAACTATTTACCTTATTGCTACCGACCTTGGCGCTCCGCTTTATACCAAACTTGGCTTTATTACCGAAACAGAATATGCATTTTATAAGGAAGGTAATTTTGATAAGAACACTTCACTTTCGCCGAATATAGTTCCGTTCCAGGAAAAGTTCAGGGATGAAATTTTGGCTATGGATAGAGAAATATCAGGCGAGGACAGAGAAAATAGATTAAAAGAAAGCATTGAAAGCTCATTGGTTTACAAAGAGAGTGACAACATACTGGGTTGCTACTTTCATGAATTGGGCGAAGGGATGATAATTGCCAGAAGCTCGCAAGCAGGAATAGAGTTGATGAAGTTGCGTTTAAAGGTGAATGATAATGCAGTTCTGCCAGTAGATAATACCGCAGCCATTCAATTCTTACTGAACAATGGATTTAAAGAAGTACGAAAAGCCAAGCGCATGTACTTAGGCGAAAAAAGAACATGGAACCCACAAGGCTTATTTAACAGGGTTGGCGGGCAGATAGGCTGATATGTAACTTACATATTATGCTGGTAGGAAACCGCTTTAGGCTCATTTACCAGGTATTCCCCCTTCTTTACGTAAGGATATAGCTCATCGTAACGTTTAACGGTATTAATACTCATACGCCTGTTTATGTGCGTGCGATTAAGTTCTGAAGGGCTTGAAATACCCAATGCACCTATTAACTCAACAAAGCTATTTAATGTAGCATGGTGGAAGTTCGCAATACGATTCGATTTGCTTTCAACATCAAGGCCTTTCATAAGCACTTCGTCCTGGGTAGCAACACCTGTAGGGCAAGTGTTGTTATTACATTGCAATGCCTGTATGCATCCAACTGCGAGCATCATAGCACGGGCGCTATTGCACATATCAGCTCCTAATGCGAGCGTTCTTGCTATATGAAATCCATTTACAATTTTGCCTGAACCAATGAGTTTAATATCCTTCTTCAGATCAAATCCCACTAATGTATTATATGCAAATGAAAGCCCATCGCGCAAAGGTCTGCCAATATAGTTCGAGAACTCAACAGGCGCGGCACCTGTACCACCCTCTCCTCCATCTATGGTAATAAAGTCAGGCTTAATACCCATTGCGATCATAGCCTTACATATATCAATAAACTCATTCTCTTTGCCAATACATATTTTAAAACCAACCGGTTTACCGCCTGATAGGTCTCTCATTCGTTTAAGAAGTTGCAATAAGCCTGTAGGGTCTGAAAAAGCGGAATGTGCAGGTGGAGATTGTACTTCGGTATAGGGTTCTACTCCTCTTATCTCAGCAATTTCAGGTGTGTTCTTCGATGCCGGCAATATACCCCCGTGACCAGGCTTGGCGCCTTGTGATATTTTCAATTCAATCATCTTCACGTTTTCCAGGGTCGCTCGTTTTGCAAACTCAGTATCAGAGAATGTTCCATCTTTATTACGTGCACCAAAATAACCGGTACCGATCTGCCATATTATATCTCCACCATATTTTAAGTGATATTGGCTTAAACCACCTTCGCCTGTGTTCTGGGCAAAGTTGTCCATTTTAGCTCCTTTATTAATAGCCATTACGGCATTCTTGCTCAATGAACCATAACTCATTGCCGACGAGTTTAATATACTGGCTGAATACGGCTTCTTGCAGTCGGGCCCGCCAACCAATACACGCGGGTGAGGCCCGCTATGGTCAATTTTATGTGCATACATGGAATGATCCATCCATTCATAACCTGATGCATATACATCTAACTGTGTTCCAAAAGGAGTTGTATCCGTCACTTTTTTGGCACGCTGATATACCATAGAGCGTAATATGCGATTGAAAGGCCTGCCCGCTGTATCGGTCTCAACAAAGTATTGCATTATCTCCGGACGTATCTTTTCAAGCATAAAGCGCCCATGCCCTATTACAGGGAAATTGCGCTTAATAGCATGCTTACGCTGAATAATATCTGAATAGCCCAGGTATATTAAAGGGCCAATCAAAACCATTGACCACCATATTTTAGGGTGCCAATACCCCGATACAGCGACAATAATTATAAGAGCAGTAGAAATGAATACGAACGCCGGCCTTGCTTTCATGAAGAATGTAAATTGTATGTTGTTATATAGTGAGCAAACAGGCGGTCAAACCTGTTGTAACAAATATACAATTTACATCTTAAAATCGAAACGTTTATTTACCCTCGTATGCGTCCTGCAATGCTTTAATATTGATCTTGCTCATTTTAAGCATGGTATCCATGACCCGCTTGGCTTTCACAGGGTCTTTATCACCCAATAGCTTACCCAGAATTGATGGCACCACCTGCCATGACAAACCATATTTGTCCTTTAGCCAGCCACACCTGCTTTCAGAGCCACCTTTCGAGAGCTTGTTCCATAATTCATCTACTTCCTCCTGGGTATTGCAATCAATAAACAATGAAATTGATTCATTGAATTTAAAGTGCGGCCCTCCATTGAATGCAATAAATTCACATCCATCAATTTGAAAGGTTGCAGACATAGGATTACTGCTTACAATTTTCGAATTCTTAAAGATCGAGGTATAAAATTCGGCAGCTTCCTGAGCTTTGCCATCATACCATAAAAACGGTGTTATCTTTTTCATACTGGTATAGTTTTAAATATTATTTCTCCAAAAAATCGTTCAGCGATGTTCCTATTAAAGCTGTCCAACCGGTTGCAAAATTGTGAGCAGCCAGGTCAGGGTTATTGGCAGGGAAGGTGTCTAGGCCTGCATGAGTCAATTTTAATCTTGTTTTACTCCCTTCAGGAAACAATTCAAACGTTACATGCGACAATCCTTCATACCCTTCAAACCGCCAGCTATAAGTAATCTTTTTGCCCTTTATTACTTCAGTAATAACACACACGTGCAGGTATTGCCTGTCCTTATCAGGGCCGCCATGAAACCTGAATTCAAATCCAAGTACAGGCTTAAACTCTTCCAGGTTGAAGTACCACTGCTTCATCTGGTCTTTATCAGTAATAGCGCTCCAAACTTTTTCAGCAGGAGCGTTATATGTTCTCTCTATTTCAAATGATTTACTCATTATTCCCTTTTAATTTTTTATGATAATAAATATAGGAAACGGCTGCCGGTATAAAGAACACGACCATAAAAACCCATTGAGAAAAAGGGTCACCTACGGCTGCTGCAGAATATGTAGCGGCTATAAGATCAAATACTAAACCAGCATACGCCCATTCTTTAATCCTCGGGAAACCCGGTATAAGTATGGCAATAGCACCGAGCACTTTAGCAATACCAATAAACACAATAAAATAAGCCGGGTAACCTAAATGTGTATTAACTATTTGAACAGCCGAAGGTACCTTCAGTATATCAGGAATGCCGGACGCACCCATAAAGCCTGCAAAAACAACTGTAGATACCCAGTAAATGATGTTGATTTTTTTCATATTTATTTGTTTTTAGCTTATTTCTTATTCTTCTTTTTTGCTTTTACTTTCTTAACAGGCTCTTTCACCTTTATTCCTTCCGATTGCTTAACACCTTTAAACACGGCGTAAATAGCCATGGCATGTCCATGGCCCAAACCAAAATCTGCTTTCAGCCAGTTTACAACCTGCATAGCTTTCACACCAGGCTTAAGTAAACCTTCCTTTTCTGCGAGCTTTTTAAAGTCTTCAGGTGTTTTACCTGTCTTTGCTTTAATGTTATCTATATAGGCTTGAAACGACATAGTGTTATGATTTGGTTATTTAATTTTGGCAAGTAATTCTTCCAGTTTATCAATACTTTCATTCCAGCCCTGATTCATACCACCAACTGCAAACTTCATTTTCTCGGTAGCCTTTAAAATTTGTGCATTTACAGTAAGTTTTGTTTTACCATTGATCTCTTCAAAGGTCACGGTGTTTAATATCTCCAGTTCAGCATTGCCTTTTTCATCTTCAAATGCCTTGGAAATAAAAACAAGTTTTTCAGGCTTTGATACCTCCTTAAAAGTGCCGGTCATCCAATGGTTAGGGAAATTAGGGTGATCCATATGTATGCGGATAGCGCCACCCGGCCTTACATCAATTTCGCAGGTTGGGTTGGTAAAGCCCCTTGGGCTCCACCATTCTGCCATTAATTTACTTTCAGTCCAGGCCTTCCATACTAACTCACGCGGTGCGTTAAGTGTACGGGTAAGCAGCATGTTTTTTGAAGTTGTTTCAGTGTTAGTTGTCATGATATTTTTTGTGTTATTATTTTTGAATAGATGCAAGAAATTCATCAAATTGATCGAACGTACCTTTAAAGCCACCTTGTATCATTGGTTTCTTCTCTTCATACGCTTCAAATTCTTCTGCCGTAGCATTTACAGGGCCACCGCTCATGGTAATAATTGTTTTACCATTATTCTCAGCAAACTCAACTATGTTCAATATTTCCAATGGCCATACGGGAAAGAAAGGCATTGGTTGTATGTTTCCATCTTTATCAGAAAATGCACTTGTAAATACAAGCCTTTCCGGTGCAACAATTTCTTTATATGTAAACTTACCCCACACATCATTGCCACCCGGAAATTTCATGCTATAAATACAAACACCTTCTGGTACCAATTCAAACCTGGTAATATTCAAGCCGGTATCCTTAGGCCCCCACCATTTAGCAAATTGGTCAGGATCAGTCCATGCCTTGTAAACCAATTCTCTCGGCGCATTAAATTCACGTGTAAGGAAATGCTTGGCTTCAGCAGAAAGTCTATACATGTATTGCTCCATACGGTCGACATTTTGCTTAAGTCCGATATCGGCTTTAACCGCTTCAATGGCAGCCTGTAATTGTTCAGCTTTCTCAAAGATTGATGTTATAGATATAAGGGTTCTGTTTCCTTGTGCCTTAAATGTTGTGTGCATTTCAAATATTGGTGGCCCTACATGCCTCAATACTATCTTTTCATTTTTAACCAATTCAACAAAAACATTTGTATTAGGGTAATCGGTTCCATCAGGGCCATGCATGGTAAACACCCACTCTCCGCCTTGTTTAACATCCATTTTTGAGATTGTGTTAGTGAACCCATTAGGCCCCCACCAATGCTTAATATGCTCAGGTTTTGTCCAGGCTTCAAATACCAATTCAACCGGTGCATTAATAAGCCGTGTGATAGATAATGTACGGCCATCGGCTCCCTTAACGGGTTCTTTTACCTTTTCCATGTTTTTTGTTTTTAGGTTTATTTTCTGCTTGTAATACTTTTAAATAATTTTCAAGGGCATCTAATTTATCGTTCCAGAATTTCTTGTATTGCTCAACCCAGTCCGATACCTCACTTAGTTTATCTAACTGGGCTTCACACAGATGTTCCCTGCCCTTGACTTCAATGGTAATTAACCCGCACTCGGTTAATATTTTAACATGCTTTGAAATGGCAGGGCGGCTTATATTAAAATTATCAGCGACTCCGTTCAATGTAAGCGACTTGTGTGCAAGCAGATTTATTATCTCCCTCCGCGTGGGGTCTGCAATTGCCTGAAAAACGTCTCTTCTCATACTTAATTATTAAGCCTTTTTATAATGTAATGCAACTGCACCCGATTTCATGGCCTTACCGGAAACCAGTTCCAGGCTCAGTGATTGCTTCATCTCCTTAAATAGTGGTATCCCATGCCCTATAATTACAGGAAACAGGAACACATGATATTCATCGATCAGCCCTAATTCTGTCAGTGAGCGCACTGCTCCCGGACTACCAAATATTTGTATGTTCTTTCCACTTTGCTCCTTCAGCTTCTTTATTTCATCGGTAACATTTTTACTAATGATTGTGGCATTGGGCGCATCTACACCTTTCATGGTTGTTGACAAAACGTATTTTGGTACTTTATTATACCATGCTGCGTGTTGCTTATCATGCTTTGAAGCATTTGGTTTATCACCTGCTGTTGGCCAGTAAGCCTGCATAATGCCATAAGTTCCTTTTCCATATAAAGCTGCATCAGCTGCTTCAGTCAGTTTGCCTGACATATCAAAAAACTCTTCTTCTACCTTGAACATATTCAACTCTCCTTTAGGGCCTGCTGCAAACCCATCGAGTGATACTATTACGCTTGAAATTAATTTTCTCATGTTGTTTTATTATTAATTATGTAACTAATCGGTTACAAATATACACATGAAACCATTCGGTTACGCAATTATTTTAAATCATTGTCATAACCGACTGATAATGAACAATAAAAAAATAAACAGCTCATGTGTTCAAGGCTAAAGCCTCAAAATATAAATTACCCATAACCCTACCTTTAAAGGTGGGGTTTGCTATTAAGGATACTTCGAAGGGCTTTAGCCTTGATATATATTTTACGATTATTTTTTCACCAGCCCTTTCATAAAGGCTAATGCGTTTGCATTAGCATCGTCAGCAGAAGCCTTATCAAATAAAGGATTGCTTGGGTTTGCAAACCCATGTTTTGCGTCATACGATTTTACGGTAAGCACCTTGCCTGCCTCACTCATATTTGCCTGAAAGGTTTTTACTACATCAGGTGTTACCCATCCATCTTTTTCAGCAAATAACCCAAGAACAGGGCAATTCAGTGATTTCAATACATTCACATCCTTTTCAGGCATACCATAATACATAACGCAACCGATAGCCTGTTTGCCTGCCAGTATGGCTGCCTGCAATGAATAACCGCCACCAAAACACCATCCCAATGTAATAATGCGTGCATTGGGTCCTGCATAGGTTATTGCCCCTTTTATAATATTCTTTATCCTGGAATCTTTTACCCTACCCATTATCTTACTGGCAGAATCGGGCAGGCTGGTTACCTGTCCATCATACATATCAATGGCTATAACATTTACATTACCCAGTTCTTTCTGCAATTCATCTGCACGTTGCTTTATATAATCATTCAGCCCCCACCATTCATGTGCAATGATTAAATAATTGTTTGTAGGCTTGGTAGCAGTTACCACATAAGCAGAACCAATATCATTATCAGGCGTGGAAAATTTCACCATCTTCCCTGCCTGTTCAACATAATTAAATGGTTCCGGTGATGTGTGTGATGCAATGAACCTGGGATCATTAGCAAATGCAACCATACCATCAGAAGTCGGTTTTGCACAACAACTCAATACTTGTCCATTACTAATACAGGCAAATAAAACACCAAACAGGAAAAGTATTTTTTTCATGACAGGTAAATTTTGATGAAGTTATTCAAAATCAAACTAAACAAGTGAAGAATTAGATAAAACCTCAAATATTGTGGGTAAACAAAAAAGGCTCCTAACAGGAGCCTTTTAACAGAAGAAAAAAATCCTAATACTTAGTCAACTTAGGATCAACATCATCAGCGTAAGCTAAAATGCCACCTTTAAGGTTGTACAGGTTTGTATAACCAAAATTTTGCTCAAGCATATCAATAACAGTAGCAGAGCGCTTACCACTGCGGCAATGCACTATTACTTTTTTGTCCTTTGCAATTTCATCAACATGCTGCGCAACGGTGCCCATAGGTATAAGTTTACCGCCAATCTGGCAAGTTTCAAATTCATGTTCTTCACGAACATCAATCAGCTGGAAGTCCTCATGGGCATCCATCATCTTTTTAAGCTCTATTGGAGTAACTTCTTTCATTCAATTACGAATTAAAAATTAAGAATTACGAATTAAAACCATTGAACTGCTTCATTAAGCATTCAACATTTAAAATTAAGCATTAATTATTAATAGCCTCAGCTCCACCAACGATTTCAAGAATTTCCTTTGTGATAGCTGCCTGGCGAGCTTTGTTGTATGAAAGGCGAAGTGCCTTCAATAGATCCTTTGCATTATCAGTTGCTTTGTGCATAGCGGTCATACGTGCACCATGCTCAGCTGCATTTGAATCGAGCAAAGACCTGTATAAACCAACCTTAACTGCATACGGAATAATATCCTGTACAATCTTCTCTTCGTCAGGTTCAAATATGTAATCAGGCTTTAAACCTGTTTTTTCAGTTTTCTTAGCTGCTCCCTTGGCTACCTCAACATGGAAAGGCAGTATTTGTTCGGTAGTTAATATTTGAGTAGCAGCGTTCTTAAATTTGTTGTACACCACTTCTACTCTATCCACTTCACCTGCTGCAAACTTCTTCAAAATATCTTCAGCCACAACGGATGCTTTAGCATAGGTAAGCCCATCCCATATTTCATTATGGTTCTCTATTTTGTAAGCTGTTTTACGCATAAGGTCAAATCCCTTTTTACCAATGCAAACAATAGTCAGGTTGCCTTTCTTTGCCTGTTCTGCATATTTTTCGCGAATCAGGTTATTAGCAGTTTTAGTAGCATATGCATTAAAACCACCGCAGAGGCCACGGTTAGAGGTAATTAATACTATCATAACCTTTTCTGCAGGGCGGTTAGCAGCATACACACTGCCACCGGTACCGGTAGATGCAACAAGGTTATCAAGTATTTCTTTCAGCTTTTCAGCAAACGGACGCATTTGAATTATTGCATCCTGGGCGCGTTTCAACTTCGATGCCGACACCATTTTCATGGCGCTGGTGATCTGCGATGTTGAGTTTACTGATGCTATACGTACACGTACCTCTTTTAAACTTGGCATAGCTGTTTATTTCTTATACTTCTTAGATAATTCAGAACCAACTTTTTCAAGGTTTGCAATTGCATCATCTGAAAGCTTACCTGCCTTCAGATCAGCAAGTGTGCTCTTGTATTTAGCATCTAATATTCCTAAGAACTCAGCTTCAAACTCAGGCACCTTGTTTACCGGTACATCACGCAATAAACCTTTTGTACCTAAGTAAATAATAGCAACTTGTTTTTCAACCGGAACCGGAGAATACTGAGCTTGTTTCAATATTTCCACGTTACGTGAACCCTTGTCAAGTACATATTTCGTAGCTGCATCAAGATCAGAACCGAACTTTGCAAATGCTTCCAATTCGCGGTATTGAGCCTGGTCGAGTTTTAATGTACCGGCAACTTTTTTCATTGACTTGATCTGCGCATTACCACCCACACGCGATACCGAAATACCAACGTTAATAGCCGGCCTTACACCCGAGTTAAACAAGTTACCTTCCAGGAATATCTGTCCGTCGGTAATTGAAATAACGTTTGTAGGAATGTATGCAGATACGTCACCCGCCTGTGTTTCAATAATAGGCAATGCTGTAAGTGAACCACCACCTTTCACAATATCCTTAAGTGAAGGAGGTAAGTCATTCATCTGGCTTGCCACGTTCTGGTCAGTGTTGATCTTAGCAGCACGCTCCAGTAAACGAGAGTGTAAATAGAATATATCACCAGGATATGCTTCACGGCCCGGAGGACGACGGAGCAAGAGCGATACCTCACGGTATGCTACAGCCTGTTTAGAAAGATCATCGTAAATAATAAGAGCTGCCTTACCGGTATCGCGGAAGAACTCACCCATTGCAGCGCCTGATAGCGGAGCAAAATATTGCATTGGAGCAGGATCTGCAGCACTTGCCGCTACAACAATTGTGTATGCCATAGCGCCGTTCTCTTCCAGTGTACGTACTACGTTTGCAACGGTAGAAGCCTTTTGGCCTATCGCTACATAAATACAATAAACTGTTTCTCCTCTTTCGTAAAATTCTTTTTGGTTCAGAATGGTATCAATAGCAATAGCTGTTTTACCTGTCTGACGGTCGCCAATGATAAGCTCACGTTGTCCGCGACCGATAGGGATCATGGCATCGATAGCCTTAATACCTGTCTGTAATGGCTCAGTAACCGGCTGACGGTAGATAACACCAGGCGCTTTACGCTCCATTGGCATATCATAGGTTTGGCCGGTAATAGGACCTTTACCATCAATAGGATTTCCTAATGCATCAAGTACACGGCCAAGTAAACCTTCACCTGCTTTAATTGATGCAATACGGCCAAGGCGTTTTACAGTAGCGCCTTCCTTTAAATTGCCGGAAGGGCCCAGTAACACAAGACCAACGTTATCTTCTTCGAGGTTAAGGGCAATACCCTTTAATCCTGTTTCGAACTCTACAAGCTCACCGGCCTGTACGCCCAATAAACCATATACACGTGCAATACCGTCACCAATTTGTAGTACGGTACCAATCTCCTCAAGCTGTGCTTCGGTTTTAAAGCCCGAAAGTTGCTCTCTCAGTATTGCAGATACTTCTGCCGGTTTAATTTCTGCCATGACCTATTTGTATTAATTAAGAATATATGATTTGTTAAAGTCTTTACGTAATTCTGCCAGTTGATGATGAACACTCATATCAAGCTGTTTGCTGCCTACCGTAATAATAAAGCCGCCAATAATTTTTGCATCCACCTTTTCTATAAGCTCAATTTCTGTCTTGTACCATTTCTTCAATACTTCGGTAATATTCTTACGCGCAGTATCATCTAATGGCACCGCAGTTGTAACCGTAGCCGATACAATATGCTTTTGATCTTTATATTGCGAAATAAACTCTTCAGCAATATTCTCAAGATATGATTCTCTTCTCTTTTTAGTAAGCAACACAATAAACTGTTCGGTTATTATATTAACCTGTCCGCTAAAAATCTCCTTTAATATCTGTACTTTCTTTTCAGTTTTAATAACCGGGCTAACTAAAAGCCTGTGCAGATCCCTAAGGTTTTTACAGCCTGCCAGTACCATGCGCATATCAGTATACACTGCTTCCAGCTGGCCTTTTTCATTGGCTATCTGGATGAGTGACTTGGCGTAACGTACTGCAACTTCTGACATAATGCTTTATTTAAGCTATTAATTTAAGCTAACTTCTTTTAACATTGTATTTACCAAAGCCTTTTGCTTATCATCTGATGATAGTTCAGACTTAAGAATTCTTTCTGCAATTTCTATTGAAAGTGTTGCTACCTGGTTCTTAAGTTCTGTTAATGCAGCAGCTTTTTCACCTTGTATAGCTTCGCGGGCATCTTTCAAAAGCTTTTCAGCTTCTTTCTGTGCCTTACCTTTAGCTTCGTTAATCATGCTTTCCTTTATTTCTCTTGCTTCCTTAAGCATGGTATCACGTTCAGCACGTGCTTCCATTAATATCTTTTCGTTGTTCGATTGCAATTGAAGCATATCCTGCTTTGCTTTTTCAGCAGAGTCAAGGGCATCCTGTATAGATTTCTCTCTATCCTTTAATGCGCCAAGAATTGGGCCCCATGCAAATTTCCTTAAGGTGAAGAACACAATAAGGAATGTGAGCGTCATCCAAAAAATAAGTCCGAATGCTGGTGATATAATATCCATGTTGTTTGAGTTTTCTAATTTACTTCTTTTCCTTTTAATAAATCCCGCGGGTCAACCAAGCGTTGATACCCGCAGGATCAATTTTCTTAGCCTTAGCGGATAAGCAACACTAACAATCCTATTACCATTCCAAAGAAAGAAGTTCCTTCGATGAACGCGATAGCAAGGATCATGTTAGTACGCAGATCTGCAGCAATTTCAGGCTGGCGAGCCATAGATTCAAGTCCGCCGCGACCAATCTGGCCAATGCCCATACCGGCACCAAGAGCAGCTAAACCAGCACCCATAGCAGCTAAACCATATCCGATTCCGATGTTTGAACCTGATTGGGCTACGTCTAATAACACTGATGATAACATAATTGATTTATTTAAAGGTTAAAGAATCCAAATTTTAATGATGTTCCTCTTCGGCCGTTGCCATTCCAAAATACATTGCAGAAAGCAGTGTAAATACATAAGCCTGTATTAACGCTACCAAAGTGTCAAGCAGTAACATGATAATGGTAAATATTACCGATACCACCGATACTCCGTAACCTGCAACTGCACTCATTGCACCGAAGATGAAAATTAAGCTAAAGAACGAAAGCGCCACAATGTGACCCGCTAATATATTCGCGAATATCCGTATTAATAAGGTAAATGGCTTAAGTATGATACCCAGGGTTTCAATAGGGCCAAGGATCAATATTTTAACTACAGGAGGCACACCAGGCATCCAAAGGGTATGTGACCAGTAGCTCTTATTAGAGTTTGCCATCATTATAATAAAGGTAAGGCAAGCCAATGTCATGGTAATACCAATGTTACCGGTTACGTTTGCTCCACCCGGGAAGAAAGGTATAAGGCCTAATAGGTTCAGGAACAATACGAAGAAGAATAAGGTAAGCAGGTATGGCATGAACTTGGCATACTTTGCATGGCCTATAGCCGGAATAGCCACATCGTCGCGGATAAACACCACAACCGGTTCGAAAAACGATTGAATGCCCTTTGGCGCTCCCGTGCCACGCACCTTATAGCCTTTAGCCACGCTTAAGAAAACGAATATTAAAAGTAGGCCTGTAAGTAATATGGTAGCAGCATTCTTGGTGATGGAAAGATCCCAAAGCTTTGCTGTTTCTTCTTTATTTACTGTTCCGTCTTCGTTTGCAACTACAATATGAATACCAGATTCTTTAAAACCATTCTTTGAATTCGGATCTTTTTCGTACCCTTTGAAAATGTTACCCTCTTTTAATTTAGAAGAAGAGAATATCATTAATCCACGATCCTTTGAGTAAAGAATAACAGGCAATGGAATAGAATAATGCCCTGCAACGTGCCAGCTGTGAGCATCGCTAACGTGCTCTAATATCATTTCACCTGCGTTAAACTTTTCTTTGCCTTCGGTAGCCTTTGTAGCTGTTTCGGCAGGCTTAGCCTGAGATACAGTATCGCCTGCAAATGAAAAAACAGGCAAAATGAATAAAAACGAAAGTATCGCGATCAGCTTTCTAAAATGCGTAAAACCCTTGATTCCAGTAGTCATTCAGCCAATATTATTCAATTATTTTTCTAAATCCGCCGCAAATATATGATATTTATATATCTATTTATTTATTATGTGAATAACTTTTAAGAGAATTTTAACACCCTTCGAAAAGCTGCGATTAAACAGGCATTCAGAGCGATAAAGGCAGGCAGAAAGTAAGTTCTAAAAAAGAAAACAACTCAATCCCCTGTAGGCGCAATTGCACTTGTTTCAACCATAAGCATAACCGTCTTTTTCGGAGCCCTTGGCCTGTGCATTACTCCTTTAGATATGGTTACTCCCTGGTTAGGGTTCAACTCAATGGTTTTACCCTCAAGGTCTATCAGCAATTGGCCTTCTACCACATAAAAAAACTCGTCATCATTATCGTGCTTATGCCAATGGAATTCGCCTTCTACCACCCCTAACCTTACCACACTACCATTTACCTGGGTAAGGGTCTGGTTCGACCATTTTTCAGTAAATGTCTTTACTTCTGTTGGTATATCAATGCGTTCCTGATGCTTGAACTTTACATCAAGGTTTATGTTGTATTTCTCTTTTGTGTCCATCTTCAAAATTTTAAATCAAATGTATGTATTTTGTTCCTTCCTTATATTTGTTGTATTAACTCACTTTCATGAAAAGATTATTTCTTATACTGCTTTTATTTTCGGCAACTAACGTGTTTTCTCAAGTAAAAGAGCTAAGAAAGGCAGATAGAGCATTCAGAAAGGAGAATTATGATGATGCCATTGACTTTTATCAAGAAGCATTATTGGATTATGATTACCTCTCTTTAAAAGATAAAGCAAGAATATATTACCTCATAGCTGAATGCTATAGAATGTTAAATAAAGCCGAATATGAAGTAACATGGTATGATAGAGCCATTAAATCTAACTACGTTGATAGTATGGCTGCTCGAAAATATTCAGATACTGCAAAACAACAACTGGCAGCTAAAGATAGTGTCCTTCCATTTTGGCCTGAATATGCTGATGTGAAAATTTACGAAAAACCTAAAATGGATAGCAGCATGCTTAGTTATGCCAATAAAGCATTTAGGAAAGGAGAATATCTGATTGCAATTTATTTTTACAAGAAGGGATACACCAATTTAGTCGATGGGTTTGATAATCAGACTGCAGTAATTAAATCAGCCAAGGCAACTATTTTATTCAAGATAGCTGAATGCTACCGAATGTTAAATGATAGTAAACAAGAGGTGCAGTGGTATAAAAAATCGATAAAAGCCAAGTGTGCCGATACCATTGCTGCAAGGAAGTATTTAGATACCGCCCAAAAACAGCTTGGGGAACAATCTGATAAATGAATAGGATAAGGCCTTCGACAAGCTCAGACTGACGGGCGGAGTTTGCGTTAGGGCTAGTAGCGGAAACCCCGCAAGCGCAGCGCGGAGTTGAAGCGTATAGCCCGACCCGTAGGGGAACGCCCTAAAAAAAATGTTGAATTTTAAATTTTGAATGCTGAATTAAAGCCCTTTACTTCCCCTTTAAATAACCTAATACAGAACGTATTTCAAATACGGTGTAGATGATGTAGAGCACGAAAAAGCAAAGTACGAAAGGCTTAACAATATCAGGATGCTGACGGCCGTAAAGCACAATAAAAACACCATACACAACCAGGCGGGTTAAGCTGGTGAACATAAATGCATAGGTAAATGCACGTGGGTTCTTTTTACCGGATTGGATGACTATAAAATGAGAAAGCGCTGTAACAGCAAAAAGCATACCCAGCATGATCTCCAACGGAATGCCTGAAACTGGCATTACTTTTGTAAAGTACATATAAAGTACACCGTAAAGTATTGCAGTAAGGCCGAAAAGCTGAAGTAAGAAAGCTACAAATGAACCTTGTTTCATTTCTTTAAAAGATCTCTGACAACTGAGTATAGGCCAATAAAAACACCCAGTATTAAAAAGAGTGTCATAAATAAATGCTTTGGAACCTCGAATTGCTTATCTAACCAATTACCTAATAATCCACCTAGAATTATTGCTCCGCCAATTTGAAATGCCATACCCGAATAACGGGCTAGCATATTAGGCGACTGTTTCGGCTTTTCGTTCGTTTCGTTCTTTTGGGGTTTCGTGTCCATTTCCGTTGTAAAGTCCTTTTACGGCATTTCCCATAACGCAGGACCCGCTGAACTGGGCACCGGGTTCAATGGCTAATTTGCCTACTACTATGTCTCCTAATAGTTTGGAGCTGGACTTCAGGGAAAGGAGCTCGGTCACCGTTATTTTACCATTTATAACCCCATGTATTTCAGCATTTTGACACGAAATATCGCCATCAATCTTACCGGTTGGGCCTATAACTAATTTACCTTGTGTTTGTATTTTACCTTTCAATGTACCGTCAATGCGCATGTCGCCGCTTGACTTAACTTCTCCTTCAATATGTGTACCGGCTTTAATCTGGTTCACTAGGGACGCATCTTCCATTACATTTTTTGCCATAGGAATAGTGTTTAATTATTAAAAAGGCGACGTAAAGATAGTCTTTTTTAGAAAATGAAGATTATTAGGCTGTTATTTCTACAAAAACAGTAAAAACCACTGAAATTCAAATGATATTGCTTGTTGATTTCAATTATTTATGCATCTGATAAAAAACATTCATAACTTTGGCATAACTCTTTAGTTTTGAAAGAACAAATAATTATAACAATTCATGACTACACAAAATGAAAAATAAACTACTATTCTTAATGTTGCTTGCAAGTAGTGCCTTATTTGCACAATCCATTCCTAACGGAGGGTTTGAGAACTGGACCATGTCCACATGGCTTGACCCACAGTATTATAATTCTTCAAACGATGAAGGTAACCATGGCGGTACGATTAGCTCTTCAACCATACCTCCGCCAAATGTAACCCAAACTACCGGTAAATATGGCAAATACGGTGTACAGGTAGCTTCGGTTAAAATTGGTAATGACACCATGCCGGGTTATTTTATAGATGCCAATACAAACAATGGCCTTACAGGCGGAATTCCTTACAACCAGAAACCAACAGGTATCAGGTTCTGGTATAAGTATACTACAACAGGCATAGATACTGCAGCAGTGCTTGTATTTTTCAAAAACTCGGGAAACATAATAGATTCTTTTTTAATTACTATCCCAAGCTCTGCTTCTACATCTACTTATACTCTTTATTCGTATCACCCTAAAAACCCGCTTCCTTTAACACCTGATTCAATAATATTCGTTGCAGATTCTTCAAAGGCTGTTATAAACCAGCACAATAATTATTCTACAGGCATAATACCGGGTAGCACCTTTACCATAGACAGTGTAACTTTTACCGGAGTAAGCGCACAACCTGCTGAATTAAACGGCAATTTTGAAAATTGGGTAACGGATACCGTAAATATTCCTAACGGATGGTATGTAGGCACTCCGGGCATTACACAAACTACCGACCACTATGCCGGAAGCTATGCACTTCAATTAGCAACTGTAAGTTCTCCCAACAACGGAATAAGTGTAGGTCAGGCAAGTACCGGCTATTACCCGAATAATTGTAACAGCAACTGTTACGAACAAGGTGGTTATGCTTTTACCAACCAGGTTGATACACTTACATTCTGGTATAAATATTTGCCAAAACCTAATGATACTGCCAGCGTTTGGATGAATTTCATAAAAAAAGGAGCGGGAATATACGGCCAGGGTATTAATATAACAACTGCTGCAAGCGTGTGGACCTATGCTTCAGTTCCCTTTAACGTTGGCCAGGCACCCGATACAGTTGTTGTTAATATAAATCCGTCTCAGCATAACAACGATACCTCAAACGCACAATATGCGCCATACGTAGGTACTATTTTTAAAATAGATAACATGGCGTTTAAATCGCAGCCATTAGCTGTTGTGAACATACAACAGCCGGTTACAGGAATGAAAATTTACCCTAATCCTGCCGGGCAAATATTGAATATTGATCTTAATTCTGCAAATGAACCAACAGGTGCAACAGTATTGATCATGGATGTTCTTGGTAATGAAACCATGCAGGCTAAGCCGGACTTCAGTAAGGGAACCGTATCATTAAATATTTCAGAACTGGCTTCAGGCATTTACTTTATAAAGGTTATAACTGATAATTCAACGACTATTGCTAAATTCATTAAGCAATAAAATTGAAGATTTGTTTGCTGAACATAAGGAGGGGCTTTTAGCCCCTCTTTCTTTTAAAACTGGTAAGCAACTCCGGTTGTTAGTGTTTCAAAGATCACAAACGTATTAGTCGCCCCACTGAAATTACGCACATAATCGGCATTAGCAACAAGTGCAAAATCTTTATACACCCGAAGCCTTGCTCCTGCCCCAAGGCCATACACATAACATTCAAAACCTTGCCCGGGAACCTGTTCCGGTGTTTGTATGCCCGAAGAGCTAACAGCGGTATATGATATGGTTGGCGAATTCCAGTCCATGGTGCCAAACATAACCCTAAAGTCCAATGAAAGCCTATGATAAGGAACAGTAAAAAAAGGGCCCGCCATAAACAGCAATTCGCTAAAATCCTGGTTACTGGCATTGGTTATGGTTTCTCCCGATCCGAACTGCTGTTCATACCCTGCGCAATAAGCGTTTGTGTTTGTTTTATTAAGGCAATAGCCAACAAGTAATGAAAAGCCACCATGAGATATAAGTGGCTTGTTCAAGCTTACCGTAGCATCGAACCCCGGCTGCCCGCAGGGACTTAACTGGTAGCCACTACCATTGAACCCTGCAACCTCTGTCCCCTGGCCAATGATGATACCAGCATAGCCTGTAGGTAAAATTGTTACCTGGTGTAAAAACGAGGTATCCTCCAGTGTCGTATCAGCATATTGTGCGCTGGCACAATGCGATACACCAAACAGTAAGCACACTATTATCAGAAACCTCCTCATTATTTTATTAAACGACTTTGCTAAGCAATTATTACGGTGCAAAAGTGTAGAAAAGTAACATAATGACCTTAATTCCAAAGATTAGAATGAAATTAGATTACTTGAGAGGATTAGATAACGTGGCTATTTTTTTATTTCCGTACCGTTTTCGTCAAATTCTTTATACCATAGTATCAGGCCATCTTTATAAAGAGTCTCTGCGGCTAATTTCCCATTTTCTTGATACTCTTTCTCCATACCGTCCTCTGTACCTTTAGTAAAGGGAATCTCTTTATAAATTCTACCGGTCGAATCGTACGTTTTCATTATACCGTTTTGTTCTCCCATTAAATAAGGCGTTTCTGATTGAATTTTACCATTTGAAAAATAACTTATTTCCATTCCATCCACTGTATCATTTTTAAAAGTCTTTTCAACTCTTTCTCCATCTTCAAAATATTGCTTTGCAACGCCATTCCTTATCCCATTTTTATAGAAAACAGTAAAATACAGCTTCCCATTTTTATAATAGCCTCTTTCAAGTCCATTGGGAACACTGTCTTTATAAACAAATAAGTAATAAAAATCAGCATGCTCTATATCATTAGTAGCAACTTCATCTGATTCACCATGAAAACCTCTTGTGTTGCGTCCATACTCCACCCACTTTCCTTCCTTTTTACCATTCACAGTTAAATTCTTGGCCTCTGCCTTATTGGTAAAGCCACTATCTGGGTATTCCGGTTGCTGTCCAAAAGCAGCAAGGATAAAGAAAAGGAATAGTATTAGAATAAGTGGCTTCATTTACCTAATCTCTCTTATTGTTCTTTTTATCAATCCAAATAGTTATTGACTTACTATTAGTCAGCAATAAATAACCGAGAACACATTTACATACCCAATAAACTAAATACCCAAAGCCCGAATCACGAATAATTGAACCTTCTTGTTTTGATTTTGCAATAAGTATGATTTCTTTTATAAGCGTAGGAAGAGTATCAATGAATAATAATCCACCTAATATAGTTACAGCTATCTGTATAACAGCTAAACTATCAATCTTAATATCAATAATTTCCTGATCGAAATGCTTGTCAAGTGATAGCTTATCTATGATCCATGATCCCTTAAATAAGAATAGTCTTATAACAAAATAGTACAGTAGAATTGTCCCAATAATAATCAGAAAATAATTTATCGCTATACTCAAATCCCAACCACTTATCATAGGTCCATATGAAAACATTGTTGGTAGAAATTGCAAAAACTCCACCATCAAATAAAGGCCAAAAAGCTTTATGATTATCAGAAAAAGTGTCCGTGGTGTCATGTACGAAGTGGCTGTTTATTTAATTTAGATGAATTGTAAATTTAACAAATAACCAATTAGTAAATATCTCTGATTATTGGGTTGTTTAAAACATTGGCTTATTTCGCTTTTCTTGTTTTAGTGATGGTGGTAAATTTGCAAGTATAGTCGTAAGTGGTTAGTCATTAGTCCTTAGAAAAATAACCTATTCATTATACCCTCTGTGAAACTCTGTGCTGCATTTTACTCTGTTCCCGATAGTTATCGGGACTCTGTGGTAGAAAATAGTCGTAAGTGGTTAGTCGTTAGCCATCAGAAAAACGTTGCATGTATTGTACGACAACATTATGAGGGTGGGGTTACAAAATGACAAAAAACAGTGAGATTTTATTATTGATTATCAAATAGTTGACGGGTAACAAATTGAAAAAGTGTAACCCGTCATTCAATTAAGAATTAGGAATTAAAAAATAACAATCCAATTCAAAGAAATAGGTAAAAGGTGGGCGCGGGTTAGCTGCTAATGATGCGAGTATAGGAAAACAGGCAAGCAGGGAGCAAAAGGCGCCCCAAACCCCTCCAACCTCCCCAAAGCGAGGAGGCTAAATACAGCCCCCTTTCCCCCTAGAGGGGGTATAAATTCAACGCCCCCTTCAGGGGTTTGGGGCAAACAGGGATATGCTTAAAAATTTCATTTACTTTGTATTGTGAAAGCATTCTCTAAACCCCAGCTATATCTTTTATCGCTATTAACAGGTGTATTGCTATGGGCGGCATGGCCGGCAAGAGGCTTGCCTTTTATCCTGTTGTTTGCTTTCTGCCCATTACTGGTAGTAGAAGAACACTTTTACAGGCAAGGTGCAAACTTCAGGGCCTTTAAGTTCTTTACCTATGCCTATGTTGCGGCGCTTAGCTGGAACATATTATCGACCTGGTGGGTGCTGAATTCAACCATTGTGGGTGGTATAGCGGCCATTGTGTTGAATGGATTATTTATGGCTTTGGTATTGGTAGCCTTCCATTATGTTCGCATGAAAACCAATAACATTACAGGCTATGCCTCATTTGTAATATTATGGATAGCCTTCGAATACTTTCACCTGAACTGGCAATGCAGCTGGCCATGGCTGACATTAGGTAATGGTTTTGCTAACCATGTTGAAGCGGTGCAATGGTACGAATACACGGGCGTATTGGGTGGTTCGCTATGGATATTGGTAAGCAATCTGCTATTCTTTCAGCTTGTAAAAAGTTTATGGCTTGATGTTGACGGTAAGGCTTACCGTAAGAAGAGTATTATCAGGGTTATTGCAATTATTGCTATTCCGCTTGCACTGTCTTTATGGGCAGGTATGTATTATAATTTAAGACATGTATTGAACAATCAAAGTCTAAACAAAAACATAGTAGTTGTTCAACCGAACATTGATCCTTATAACGAAAAATTCAGTGGCGATTTTAAGAACCAGCTCGATAAAATGCTTGCCCTTGCCGATACCAAAGTCGACTCCGCAACTGATTATTTAATATTCCCTGAAACAGCCTTAACCGACCCCGATATTTGGGAGAATGATATTGATAAAAATGGTAGCATACAAACCCTGCAAAAATACCTTACAAAACACCCTAATCTAAGCATCGTTACCGGGGCATCTACCTGGCGTAATTATAACGTGGGAGACAACATACCTGAGAGTGCAAGAAAGTATATTGGTGGCGATGGTTTTTACGACGCATATAATACTGCTATTCAATTAAATAATGGTAGTAAGTTACAGCTTTACCATAAGTCTAAATTAGTACCGGGAGTAGAAACAATGCCCTTCCGGAAACTGCTTGGCCCTATAGCTGATCTGGCCTTCTCTTTAGGTGGAACTTCCGGCACTTTGGGAACCCAGAAAGAGCCCTCGGTTTTTTATACCCCGAATGGCAAAACGTGTGTTGGAACAGCTATCTGTTATGAATCGATATATGGGGAGTATATTGGTCAATATGTTTTAAAGGGAGCCCAGCTTATTTTTGTTATTACCAACGATGGCTGGTGGGGTGACACACCTGGCTACAAACAACACCTGGCTTATGCCCGTTTACGTGCCATAGAAACGAGGCGTTCCATTGCCCGTTCTGCCAATACGGGTATATCAGAGTTTATTGATGGAATGGGTAATGTTAGTGAACAGACCGGCTGGTGGGTACCGGCAGTAATTAAAGACAGGCTTCATCCTAATAGTGAACTAACCTTTTATGTAAAGCATGGCGACTATATTGGTGTGCTGATGAGCTGGCTGAGTGCAGTACTATTGGTGTATGTACTTGGCGTTATAATTAAAAGTAAAATTGTATAATCTTTAAAACCTTTATAAAATGAAAAAGATAATTGTAACCAAGAACGCCCCAGAACCTATCGGACCTTACAGCCAGGCAACACAAGCGGGTGGATTTGTATTTGTATCGGGCCAGGTGGCAAAGGACTATGCAACAGGCAAAATTGTTACTGACGGTATTCAGAATGAGACCAAACAGGTGATGCAGAATGTAAAGAACATATTGGAAACTGCAGGTTCAAGCCTTGATAAAGTGGTTAAAACAACCATTTTCCTTACCAATATGGATGATTTTGCAAAAATGAACGAGGTATATGGTTCATTCTTTACCGGAAATTATCCTGCACGCGAAACCGTTCAGGTATCAAAGCTTCCCCTTAATGTAAATGTAGAGATATCGGTAATTGCTGAGGCGTAATACAATGATGAACCACTTTAAGTACTTTCTTGCTTTAGTTACTGTAATTACAAGTATTGGTTGTATAGAGCATCCAAATAACCATACGGAAAAAGAAAAGATTGTAATTGATACCTTATCTTTTAAATCATTACATGACTCCCTAAAGAGCTTCGTTTATTATGATAATTACTCAGAAGCAAAGAAAGACCACGATAATGGTCCTTGGGTTCTTTCCTTAGTGGAGATGGATACTCTTCAGAAAGTCAAACATGCTTTTGTTTGTATAAATAAAAAAATGATCACGTTTGACAGGGATAGTGTTTACATTGTAAGAAGGAATGACACAAACATTATGACAGAACGATACAGAAACAGTGACTTTTCTTTACTTTTTACCTTGTATATCAAATTCTCAACGGTCAACGGAACATCTGTAGGAAAAGAAGCCAGTGGAATAATGACAATTAAAAATAAAAGTGGAGAAACTGCTAGTAAATATATTGGCGGTGTTACAAACTAAAACTTTTAATTGAACTAGTATTCCCTATTACACCATAACCTATAGGCAGCCTGCTGTTCTAAGTTAGCGCTGCGGGTCTTGGTCATGTGGTATAGCGGGAAGAATTCCTTGCCCGGTATGGATGCAATATGTACTTCCCTCCTAACCTGGTCAGATATTATGCTCAGGCGGACTTCATCGTCGCCATAATATGTACACCAATCGTGGAAATTGCCTTTCAGCTGATGGCCATTGATAAGTGCTATCTCATCATTCGGACAAATACCTGCCAGTTCGGCCGGAGAGCCCGGAGCAACGGCAGTTACTTTTTGCAATACCTTATCGTCCTGCACTTTCATGCCCCAGTAGCGCTCACAATTCCGTTTGGCAGGCGAAGTATGCAACATCATTCCTATATGGCCTAATGCTTCACGGAAAGGCTTTTCAAAGTCAGCAGGCTTATTGATATAGTTATTGAAAATATCGTCGTATGAAGTTCCTGCTACCTCCGCTACCAACTTTTTAAAGTCAGCCTCTGAATACCCTTTACCCTTCAAGGCATATTCGTGGTAAAGCAAGCGCATTACATCATCAAGGCTGTTCTTGTTATTGGTATGCTTACGGATGAACATATCGGTAATAAAGGCAATGATAGAACCTTCGGTATATATGGAAACCTTGCGGTACGGAATACCTGCAACATATCCATCTAACCAGGTATCGAATGAAGAATCAGCTACGCTCAGGTTAAAGCGGCCATAATTATCAAAGTGCTTTTGTACTTCTCTTTGTATTGCCTTTATATACTCAAACTCGCTAAACACACCCGACCTGAATAACAGGTAATCTCCATAATAAGTTGTTATACCCTCATACACATAGCCAAGGCGCGAATAGTTCTCTTTCGTATAGTCGTAAGGGTGCATTTCAACCGGGCGAATGGTCTTTATATTCCAGCTATGGAAAAGCTCATGGCACGATATACCGAGGAAGTCATTATACAACTCATCCTTCATTAAGTTATACGATGGTCCCATAACTATTACAGTTGAAGCCAAATGCTCAACCCCGTGATGGTACTTGTACGGCAATATATGAAACAGGAAGTGGTATTCCTTTATCGGGCTACCCTTCATCATAAGTACCATATCGTTGATAAAGATGAAGAAGTCGTTTATGATCTTTGCCCAGTCAGGCTTGCATTCACCCTGTATCCACAGGTTGAACTCAATACCATCCATTACAAAGGCATTATGCTTAAGTGTGGCACTGGCTATTAGCGGGCTGTCTCCTAGTTCTTCAAAATTTACTGCATGTAAAACATGTCGGTAAAGCTTGCCTTCCTGCCTGGTTTGTCCCTTTTTCATAGCCGTAGCTATGCGGTAATGCTCAGGCAATAATATTTCCAATTGCAATGGCTGGCCCATTAACTCAGGCACATACATGCAACAGTTAACGGGGTTCATATATAATTGCTTGTCGTCAACAAATGTCGATCCTGCATTCAGGTCAGCAGCATAATAGCTGTATTTTACATGAAGCTCCCTTACGCCCTTGGTTTCAACAACCCAGGTATCTTTATTTAGCTTACAAAAATCAAGCGCTTTGCCTGACTCATCAAAAGCCAACCATTTCCTTACGTTCTTGGTGAAATTGCCGAGTTAGTATCTGCCCGGCCTCCATGCCGCCGACTGAACCGTTGTTTTATCGCCTGAAACGGGGATAATAATTTCAATATCTATAAAATGCTGATGGTGAGTAGAGTATGATACTACATATTTCATATATGGTACGAAATGCATACAAATATACATTTCTTTATTCAATCACATTTTTGCTAATTTCGCAATCTATAAATTTTTACCCTTTATGAATTACGATCTGATTGTTATAGGAAGCGGTCCCGGCGGATATGTTGCTGCCATAAGGGCATCGCAATTAGGAATGAAAACGGCTATTGTGGAACGTGCCGAGCTGGGTGGTATTTGCCTGAACTGGGGATGTATACCAACCAAAGCCTTATTAAAAAGCGCACAGGTATTTGAATACCTGAAGCATGCTGCCGATTATGGCATAAAGGTAAATGGCGGAGAAGCTGATTTTCCGGCCGTTATTAAACGTAGCCGTGGTGTTGCCGATGGCATGAGCAAAGGCGTACAGTTTTTGATGAAAAAGAATAAGATTGACGTTATAAAAGGTAATGGAAAACTGAAAGCAGGTAAAAAGGTTGAAGTAACCGATGGCGGAAAAGCTACTGACTACGAAGCAAAGAACATTATTGTGGCTGTAGGTGCAAGGTCGCGCGAACTGCCTAACCTTAAAATAGACGGTAAAAAGATAATCGGCTACAGAGAAGCAATGGTATTGCCTCAAACACCAAAATCAATGATAATTATTGGTTCAGGTGCTATAGGATCAGAGTTTGCATATTTCTATGCAACTATGGGTACTAAGGTAACCCTGGTGGAAATGCTGCCGAATATTGTTCCGGTGGAAGATGAAGAAGTATCAAAACAATTGGCTAAATCATTTGCTAAAATAGGTATTGAAGTACGCACCGAAGCATCCGTATTGGAAGTTGATACCAAAGGTGCCGGCTGCAAGGTGAAGATAAAAGACAAGAACGGAGAATCGGTTGTGGAATGCGATGTAGTATTATCAGCAGTTGGTATTCAATCAAACCTTGAAAACATTGGACTGGAGGATGTAGGTGTGGTAACCGATAAAGGCAAAATAGTGGTTAACCAGTACTACCAAACAAACATTCCGGGTATACACGCTATTGGCGATTGTGTTCCGGGACAAGCTTTGGCACACGTTGCCAGTGCAGAAGGTATTACCTGTGTGGAAAAAATGGCAGGCCAAAATCCTGACCCTATCAATTATAAGAATGTACCGGGTTGTACTTATTGCCAGCCTGAAATTGCTTCAGTAGGTTATACTGAAAAAGCAGCTAAAGAAGCAGGTTATGAAATAAAAGTTGGTAAGTTCCCATTCTCAGCATCGGGCAAAGCAGCCGGTGTTGGTGCAAAAGATGGTTTTGTAAAAGTTATTTACGATGCTAAATACGGTGAATTACTTGGGGCGCACATGATCGGCTATAACGTTACCGAAATGATAGCTGAAATAGTTGTTGCACGTAAACTTGAAACAACCGGACACGAAATATTAAAATCAATTCACCCACACCCTACCATGAGCGAAGCAATAATGGAAGCTACCGCTGCGGCATATGGTGAAGTAATACATCTATAAAATCATAATGAAGAAAATCATCCTGGCAATTGGCTTATTTACCGGTTTAAGTTTTGCAGTAACAGCGCAAAGCAATGCCGATCAGTTAAAGAAATGTATTCAGTTGGCTACATTGGGCCAATGCAAAGAGGCTTTGGGTATTGTACAAGGCTTGTTAAAACAAGACTCGAATAATATGAGCTACCTTGAATACAATAGCTATTTGCTGGCTAAAGTATGGCATGATAAAGAAGTAGATGAAAGTGAATCAACCCCTTATTACAATAAGGCATTATATCTTGCAAAAAAGGCCTTAAAAAAGGATAGCGGTGATGCTGAAGCGCATTACGCCTATGCTTTTGTGGTTGGCTCATTGAATGAATTTGCAAGCCACAAGCAGCAAATTGCCAATGCCAAAATAATGAAGGATGAAATTGATAAGTGCCTGAAGAAAAATCCGGAGCATTCAGGCGCTTACCATTTGCTTGGCCGCTGGTGCAGAAGGCTGGCTGAATTCAGTGGTGTTGAAAAATTTGCGGTTAAAGCTCTTTATGGAGCCAGCCTCCCTGAAGCTACATACCAGGATGCTGTAAACGCGTTTGAAAAGGCAGTTGTGTACTCACCGGACTATCTGATCCACCAATACGAGCTTGCTAATACGTATTATGAAATGGACAAATACTCCGACGCTAAAATATGGCTGCAAAAGATCATAAGCAATACTACCTATAAAGGGGATGACGCTCAAAACGTAAAAGACAAAGCAAAAAAACTGCTTGATAAAATGAACTGATAATGACAAATAGGTCATTAGTTCAAACAACACTCTCTCTGGTAGTATAACGCAACATGAAACAGGAAACTGAAGAGAAAGAATACTGGGATACAATTATAGAAGCCGATAAGGTAAGGCTTTCACTTAGCCTTTCTAAAATATGGAAGTACAGAGACCTTATTTCGATGTTTGTAAAAAGAGACATCACCGTTACCTATAAACAAACCATATTGGGGCCAGCATGGTTTATTATACAACCTGTCCTCACCACACTTGTTTTCACTATTATTTTCGGAAGCATGATGAATGGCTCTTCCGGAGGCACATCACATGTATTGTTCTACATGTCCGGCATTGTTGTATGGAATCTATTTTCAAGCTCTTTGATTAAAACGTCAAATACATTTTTAGCTAATGCAAGCTTATACGAAAAGGTTTACTTTCCGCGGTTAACGATACCTGCATCCGTTGTTATTTCAAACTTTATTTCCTTCTGCATTCAGTTCTCAGTATTCCTGCTTTTGATGGCCTATTATGTGTTCTTCAAATCACTTCCTATCCATATTCATCCATTATTACTATTAGTACTGCCCTTACTTTTACTTACTACAGCATTAATGGGTATGGGTATGGGCATACTTGTTTCTTCACTTTCCGCAAAATTCCGCGACCTTACTTTCCTGGTAACTTTTGCTGTTCAGCTGGCTATGTTTCTAAGCCCGGTTATTATTCCATTATCCACCACATTGGGCATACGCAGAACAATAATACTAGCGAACCCTATGAGTTCTATTATTGAAGCCGTACGTTATATTTTTCTAAATTCAGGAGAATTGAATATATACCACCTTATGTATTCAACGGCATTTACTGTTATTGTTCTTATTGCAGGCCTGGTACTATTCAATTACAAGGAAAGAACATTCCTTGATACTGTTTAATTGCAATATTTAGAACCTTATCATGAATATATTACTCATAAATACCTATGATAAGGGCGGAGCAGCTAAAGCATGTATACGATTACATGAGGGCCTTTTGAGACATGGAATTTCTTCAAGGCTTCTGATATTATTTTCAAAGAACGAATACCCAGAAAATGGAAACATACGTGTTTTCAGTAAAGAATTTCCTTACGTATATAAAAAGCCCGGTCTGTTGAAACGTGCTGCCATTAAAGCGGGAATGGGAAAAGCTACAGAAAAAGTAAGAAGGGAAATTGAAACACTTATTCCTGGTTCATTGGAAGCGTTTTCAGAACCCTACTCAGTTTGTGACTTTACACAACACCCATGGTACAAAGAAGCAGATATAGTTCATTTACATTGGGCATCAGGCTTTATCGATTTTTCTTTTTTTCAAAAGAACGACAAACCTGTCGTTTGGACACTACACGATATGAATCCATTTACGGGAGGGTGTCATTATAGTGGCGGCTGCGATAAGTACATTGAATCGTGCAGTTTTTGCCATTACCTGAAAACAACAAGCAATCCGGCATATACCAACAAGTTACATAGCTATAAAAGTAAACACCTTACACAAAATACACCTTTGCATATTGTACCTCTTTCAAATTGGATGGCTGACTGTGTAAAGAAAAGCAGTTTGTTTGGTAGATACAGGCAAACAATTATTCCTAATGGTATTGACAGCAATGTATTTAAACCCTACCCTAAACAAGAAGTGAGAAAAGAGCTTGGCATCCCCTCAGATAAAAAAGTACTTTTATTTGTAGCGGAGCGGATAGAGAACCAAAGAAAAGGAAGCGCTTACATAGTGGAAGCCGCAAAAGCCTTAGGTGAGAATAACAATATAGTCATGTGCTCGGTTGGCAAATCTTCTGAAGGCAACTCAAAGCCAAACTTCATCTCGCTCGGTGAAATTGAAAGCGAAGAAAAGCTTGCCAAAATATATAGTGCTGCCGATGTGTTGCTTATTCCATCAATAGAAGATAACCTACCCAATACTGCCTTAGAATCGGTTTTATGCGGCACCCCGGTAATAGCATTCCCTATAGGGGGATTGCCTGATATTATAGAAGAAGGTAAGAACGGTTATCTCGCCTCTGAAACAAACACAAAAGCATTAGTAGATAAGATCAATTTATTTCTTGAAAAAGGCGTGCAGTTATCTTCTTCACAAATAAGAGATGAGGCCATTGCCAAATACGATCTTCCTGTTTCGGCTAAACGATATATGACCCTTTACCAAAATATATTATCTAAATAAAGTAATTAAATCTTTATTCCTATAACGCAGATATCGTCGGTTTGGGTTTCATATTTCTTCCACTGCTCAATGGTATCCTCCAGTATTTGCTTTTGAGCTGGTATAGGCTTATTAACAAAGGAAGCAAGCATTTCGCGAAATCGTTTTGATGTAAACTTCTTGTTCTTTTCTCCGCCAAACTGGTCTGTATATCCATCAGATGTAATATACACCATATCGCCTTTACGCAATTGAATAGTATGCTTCGTGAAGGGGTTATCCATTTTGCCTTCCTGATATCCCACAGGCTGTTTATCTGCTACCACTTCAAGCAAATTAGTAAACCCTAACCTAATCTTTTCCGATTCCTTCACACCACCATCAATAGCAATATTTTCACTGATCCAGTATAAAGAGTTGTTTGCGCCAGCATATTGCAAGGTATTATCTTTTTTATTGAGTACACATAAAGCAATGTCCATTCCATCGCGCGTCGTTTGTCCGGCACTCTTCTGCAGCGTATATATCAAAGTGCTCCGTAGTTCATTTAATATGGCGTCAGCATCCGTAATTTTTCTGTCTATCACCACTTCATTCAGAATACTGTTACCTATCATACTCATAAATGCTCCCGGTACTCCATGACCTGTGCAATCGGCCACAGCAAATATCACTTTATCACCTGAAGAATGGCACCAGTAGAAATCTCCACTCACAACATCCTTAGGCTTATATACAACAAGATATTCACCAAATGATTCAGCCATCATTTCAGGAGTTGGCAATATGGCATTCTGAATTCTCCTTGCATACGTAATACTATCCGTTATCTCTTTATTCTTTTCTTCCAGTTCATCCTTCTGCTCCTGTATCTCATGCGTCTTTTCTTTCACCTGTTTTTCCAGCATTTCATTCTGCTCTGCAATCAGCTGTTGCTTTTCTCTCTCTTTTTCAAGGTTTTGTTCTCCCAATTGTTTCACGTGTACTAATTGCAAAGCAAGGGTTTTATTGGTACGGGCAAAGTCGCTTGCAAGGTAAACCGACATGGAAGTAGGAATACTGAAAGCCCAAGCGATAAACACAGAGAACAACAAGTTACTTGAAGAATCGAACTCTCCTCTATTCGAACCAAAGATGGCAATCAATACAATAACCAACACAATTAATATAACTACCGAAAACACTGAAAAACCGGTGGCTATTATCCACGCTCCGGGTTTCTTTCTGCGTACAGCGCCTATAGCTATTCTAAGGCTTTCGATGGATGAAACAAGAACTAAAACTGCAAGCGCTATACCATAAATCCCGGTATCTATATTCGCTAAAACTATAGACAGGACTGTAAGCCCTACTATAACCCAGAAAACAACACCAAACCGCAATCCAAAAATAGAGTACAGAAGTAGCACCATCATAAAGAAGAATGGTGGGTATATGTAGAACATAAACATATTTACATAACTATGGAAAATAGCATTGGGTGTAAACAACATTATACATGGGTACAACCAAAATACAGCAAGGATAAAAGCCAATACACTATAATAAAAATTTGAGCGCACCTTGCGGTAGAAAACAAACAGCAGTAAGTGAAACATGGCGAATGCGAAGAACACGCTCGACAGGAATACACTTCCGGCTACTGTGCCCAATTCCTCTTTTTCTTTACCATTAACCATCGAAACATTCTGGATAGAAATGGTGAATCCGGGTTGATCGAGATTTCTTGCAAGCGCTTTCCATGCCGAATACCTGACTGCAATAACCTGTGATGTATCTCCACTGAGCTGTATAAAATAGCTACCGTGCGTAGGATCAAAAGGCGATTCGTTACCTGTATAGGAGACAGTACCGAAGGAATGAACAAGCTTACCGTTAAGGTAAAACTCTGAGGCCCCATCTTCGCTCATTTTAACAACAAACGTTTTATGAAACAAGGCAGGCGAAACTTTCAAATGGATACGGAACCAGCCGATACCTTTAAACTGCTTGAGCTCTGATGCATTCAAATATGAATGAAGTGTACTCCACTTATCATCATCAAAAGCAGGAGAAGCCCATTGAATGTTATCTCCTCCGTGGTATCTCCACAGACCCGAAAGCATAAGTTCATTGGGTATACTATCAATCCGGATAAGAGGTTGTGCATTAACCGTATCCATATTGTACCCAATATGGATCATTGGCTTGGGGCCGGCTTTTCCATTAAAGGGAAAGGCTGAAAAGATAAGAGAAAATAGAAAAATGCAATATTTCTTATTCATGTTACCTCAAAAGTACATGAATAGTTTAATTCCGCAAAACAATTAAATGATACTTAAATTATGGAGTCAACCAGTTATTCTGAAAATGGCAACTCATGTATTCAGGGTCTATCTTGACATAAATTCCCTGTCTTAACTTCTTATTTATCCAGTCGTTAATTACGCGTATCTGTTTCTTAGCCAGTGCTGCAGCCTGTATTAACTGATAATCGTCGGTAAGGTTAGCTTTATGTGGTTTGGTAATATTATTCAATTTAATAATTCTATATGCTTGTTTTGCATCTGGCGTGCTGAAAAATGCAGGTGCCGATATATCACCTACTTTCATGCTATTAATAGTAAAAGAAATAGTCGGGTCTATTTGTCCTACCTGGTCCATATCCCATTTAGATAAACCGGTTTGAGGGTTTAAAATAACACCTGCAGTATATTTAGTATTCTTATCATCTGAAAATCGGGCCGCTGCCTCACCAAAAGTAAGTGAATCACTCTTCACAGCCTTGTAAATACTATCTATTGAAGCTTTAGCCCTTGTCATATCCTCATCACTAACTTTAGGAATAATTAAAATATGGCGAACATCAACCAGTTCTCCATGGCGTTTTACTACCTGCAGGAAGTGATACCCGAATTGTGTTTCGAATACCTCTGAAATATCGCCGTCATTTAAACCGAAGGCTCTTTTTTCAAATTCAGGGTCGAATTGGTGCCTGCCAATATCCTTATATAAACCACCATTCTTTGCTGAGCCCGGATCTTCAGAATACAGAATTGCGAGATTTGCAATACTCTCTCCTTTTAATACCCGCTGACGGAGCTCTTCTGCTTTGCTTTTTGCCAGGGCCTTTTCATCAGCTGACACAATCGGTTTTTTTACAATTTCTGCAATTTCAACCTGGGAGTTAATAGGAGATATGCTATCAGCAGGTATTGCTTCAAAATACTTCCTCACTTCTTCCGGGCTTACTGTAATACCTTCAGTTACCTTGCTGCGCATTTGTTGTGCAAGCAGTATATCTTTTACATCTCCACGCAATTCATCTTTAAATTGCTGTTCAGTTTTACCATAAAACGCTTCAAATTTTTCTTTTGAACCAAACTGGCTGATATAATAATTCAGCCTTTTTTCCATTTCCGCATCAACCTGGGCATCACTGATAATAATGGTCGAGTCTTTCTCTGCTGATAATAAAAGTAGTTTTTGATAAAGAAGGTCTTCCAATACCTTGCAACGTGTATCAGGGGTTGCAGCTTTTTCCGCCACATACTCCATATACTGAGATTGCACATCAGACTCAAGGATAATTTTCCCGCCCATTACAGCTACCACCTTGTCGGCCACCTGTGGCTGGCCTTTACAAACGCATGCTGCAAGTAAAACTGTACTGTATATAATTAGTTTCTTCATCTCTGTTTTAGGGGAATAACGTAAAAGCTGCAAATTTATTGAAATAAGTTAGGAATAAGGTAAATATTAATGGTTTAACCTTTTTTAACTCTTGCTTATTACCTTTTCAACCTGCGCAAGTATTTCCTTTTCGAGCTTCAATGCATCTTTCTCAATATTATCTGCCTCAGCCAAAAGCTTTTCTATCCATGCCTTATCCTCTACTCCGCCTGCATTTATTTTTACGTTAAGGTGTGCACCCATTACTGCAGAACGTGCACATAAAGCACCAACACCCGCATCGCTCACTGAATTAGGATTACCCTTTTCCGCCATAGTCTTTGCAAGTTGCATTGCTTCTAATGATTTTTGCATAACCGTAAATGGTACCTCTATAGCGCCACGGGTTGCATTCTGAATAGCTTCTTTACGGGCAAGTTTATCGCCTTCGCTAGCCTTTGGCATACCAAATGCAGCCATAATCCGGTTAAATGCATTTGTATCTTCATCAACCAGCTTCAACAAACGTTCCTTTAGTTTCTGTCCTTTTTCAGCAAAGCCTGAAAATTCACCCAGTTTTTCTTCCCATCCTTTTTTACCGGCAGAAAGATTCGCAACCATTGCACCAAGTGCAGCACTGAGTGCACCCAGGTATGCTGAAATAGATCCTCCGCCCGGGGCAGGGGCTTCAGATGCTGTCATGTCAGCAAATGCTTCTATTGTCAGGTTTTGCAAAGCCTTATCAGAGGACTTACGCATCTGGTATTCTATTATCTTTTTTTCAGGGTCGAACTTACCCAATTCATCAAGCCCTAGTGATTTAATTGCAATATGTACAAGTTCTTTCTCTGAAACGCCTATTGAACGCTGTTGCTTTTGTAGGAAGAATTTACCCGCATCAAGTAATGTTTGCAGCGGAACCAGTCCAACAATTTCAGAACCTGTTACACGCATACCTCTTTCTGTTGCTTTTTTACAGCATTCCTCAAAAGCAATGTGCACAGGCGTTACATTAATATTTGTAAGGTTCATCGATATCTGAGCCTGGCCATATTCCTCAATAAACCATCCGAGCGCTTTAACTGATTTTAATGTTCCCGGAACAACTTTTTTATTTCCTTTTTCATCAACTATCTCGCGCCCTTTTTCACGTATATCAAATGCAACCGAGTTAGCCCTGCGCACTGAAGTAGTGTTTAAATTCACGTTATATGCAACCAAAAAATCCCTCACACCAATAACTGTTCCGCCTGAACGAACCGAGAATTCTGCCGGCCCGAAATCAGGTTTCCATTCTGCTTTCTTTATCTTTTTAAAAAAGCCTTCATACTCCCCTTCACGAATAACCGAAAGGTTGTTCCGTTTAGGATCTGATTGAGCAAGTTCGTACATATACACAGGTATGTTCAGTTCCTTACCCACACGTGCTGCTAACTGGTTAGCATACTTAACAGTCTCTTCAACGGTAATGTTCGATAGCGGTACTAAAGGGCATACATCGGTAGCCCCCATCCGAGGGTGTTCACCTTTATGCTTGCTCATATCAATAAGCTCCGATGCCTTTTTAATCCCTAAAAACGCTGCTTCTACCACTGCCTGCGGATTACCCACAAAGGTTACCACTGTACGGTTGGTTGCCTTACCCGGATCAACATCAAGCAATTTAATGCCATCTACACTTTCTATCTGGTCAGTTATTTGTTTTATAATTGAAAGGTCAACACCTTCACTGAAATTTGGAATACATTCGATAAGTTTTTCCATACTATCTGTCTGTTTAGGGTGGCAAATATAGGGAAATGAGAAAAAGGAACCATAAAGCTACAGCCGCATCCTGCTTTTCCTTGATTTACAAGCATCTTAAACCAAACTTAACAATGCCTTAACATACTAAAATGCCCTTTTTTGATACTTTTGATGCATATGAAAACATTATATCTGGTACGTCACGCAAAAGCTTCATGGGATGAAAATGTATCTGACTGGGAGCGCCCACTTACTCAATCGGGCGTTGAAAGGGCTCATAAGGTTGCAAAGGCCTTAAAAGCGAAGAAGATAAAGCCTGATAAAATGATATCGAGCTATGCCTTCAGGGCATTGAATACGGCTGTAATATTTGCTTTAGACCTGCGCTACCCTGCCACTTCAATAGAGGTCAGCCAAAGCATATACGAAAAGAGAGCTATTGATATACTGGACATGCTGAGAAAACAGGACGATAAGGCAGATGTACTTATGCTGTTTGGCCACGACCCTGCTATTACCGAATTATATAATATGCTCACCCGCAAACTTCTGTTAAAGCTATCTACATCCTCTACTGCAGGTATCCAATTCAATATAAAACACTGGAAAGACCTTGGAAATTTGGTAGGTAAAACCCTGTTTATTGAACCGGGGAAATAGTATGTATCTGAAAACTGCCAATCACATTAATTATACAATACTTTTATCTTTGCAAATATGGCATTGAATAAATATTACATACCCAGAGACATCAGTTGGCTTTCATTCAACGAACGTGTGTTTCAGGAAGCTACTGATAAAACGGTGCCGTTGATAGAGCGCATAAAATTTCTTGGGATATTCTCAAGCAACCTTGATGAGTTTTTCAGGGTGCGCGTGGCAACGCTTAAGCGCCTGCTTGAAGTAAAAAAGAATGCAAAAGAAGTAATGGGTGAAAACCCTAAGAAACTGTTGAAGCAAATACATACCACTGTTGTTCAGCAGCAGAAAAAGGTCGATGAGGTTTATAAGCTACTTGTAAAGGAACTGGCTGATCAGAAGATATTCATTATTGATGAAAAGAAGCTGAATGCCGAACAGGCCACCTTCGTGCAAAAATATTTCAGGGACAATGTGCTGCCAACACTAGCCCCAATAATGATCGACTCGACACCTAAGTTTCCTTTTTTGAATGACAAGTCGATTTATTTTGCGGTAAAGCTGTTAAAGAATGGCAAAAGCGCAAAGGGATTACGTTATGCGCTAATACAGATACCTACGCATATTTTACCTCGTTTTGTTGTATTACCTAAAAAAGTAAAGTCGGAGAACAGATACATTATTTTGCTTGACGATATTATTCGTTTTTGCTTAAAAGAAGTATTTTCCGTGCTGGATGTAGATAGCGCTGAAGCCTATACCATTAAGCTTACCCGTGATGCTGAACTGGATATTGACCAGGATTTCTCAAAGAGTATTGTAGAAAAAATTCAGGCCAGTGTTAAGCAGCGTAAAGTCGGTGATCCGGTAAGGATAGTATATGATAGCGCCATCCCAATTGACCTGTTGACTTTTATAACAAAGAAAATAAAAGCAAAGAAATCACTTACCCATATTCCCGGTGGTAGATACCACAATTTCAGAGATTTTATAAAATTTCCAAGTGTTGGGCATAGCGAGCTTTTATACCACAACCCTGCTCCACTACCTCACCCTGACTTGCAAAAATCGATAAGCCTGTTCAGCGTTATACGAAAGAAAGATGTGTTGCTCAGCCATCCCTATCAATCGTTCAATTATATAATTGACCTGCTGCGCGAAGCCAGCATCGACCCAAAGGTTGTATCAATTAAAATGACCTTGTACAGGGTTGCAGAAAATTCAAACATTTGCGCTACACTTATAAATGCGCTGAAGAATGGCAAAAAAGTAACCGTTGTGGTTGAACTTCAGGCAAGGTTTGATGAGGAATCGAACCTATACTGGGCTAACCAGTTAAAAGAAGAAGGTGCCGAAGTAATTTATGGTATTGCAGGTTTAAAAGTACACTCCAAATTATTGCTTATTACCCGTAATGAAGGCAGCAAGGTAATTGACTATGTAAATATAGGTACAGGTAACTTTAACGAAAAAACAGCAGGCCTGTATTGCGACCATAGCTTAATGACATGCGATGAACGGATTACTGATGATGTTGCGACCATATTCCATTTCTATCACAACAACTTTCACATTGGCAATTACAAAAACCTGCTTGTTTCGCCATTTACCATGCGCGAAAAACTTATAAAATTTATTAAGAAAGAGATAAAGAGTGCTAAAGCTGGTAACGAAGCATATATTATTATTAAGCTTAATTCACTTGTTGACCAGGAAGTGGTAGAGAAACTATATGAAGCAAGCCAGGCAGGTGTTAAGATAAAACTTATCATTCGCGGAAGCTGTTCGGTAATGACCGGAATAAAAGGCCTGAGTGAAAACATTGAAGCTATAAGCATAATTGACAAGTATCTTGAACATGCACGTATACTGGTGTTCTGCAATGAAGGTGATGAGAGAATGTATATTACCTCAGCCGACTGGATGTATCGTAATTTCGATCTAAGAAATGAGATTGCCGTACCTATCTTTGATGAAAAGATACGGAAGGATTTGAAAGCTATTTTAAATATTCAACTAAGCGATAATACAAAAGCAAGAATACTTGATGCGAAGCAAAGCAATATGTATAAATTTGCTCCGCCCGGTGCAAAAAAAGTAAGAACACAAATAGATACGTATAATTATTTTAAAAGCCGATTGACTAATACCTGACGCCATTGAAATTCGCCTCAATAGATATAGGATCGAACGCTGTACGCCTTTTGTTTTGCAACGTTATTGAGGATAAAGGTAAAGTGTCTTTTAAAAAATCGGAACTTATTCGCATACCGCTTCGCCTGGGTGAAGACGCATTTTTACGTAAGCGAATAAGCCGGCAAAAAACAACAAGGCTCATCACCACCATGAAAGCCTTCAAACATCTTATAAGTGTTCACGAAGTGCTAGATTACCAGGCATGCGCTACTGCTGCTATGCGTGCTGCCGAAAACAGTGATGTTATAATAAAACGTATTCGCCGTGAAGCTGGCCTTAATGTAACCATTATTGATGGAAAAACGGAGGCCAGAATAATATATGCAAACCATTCTGCCAGCCTGTTAGATAAAAATGCATCGTATATGTATATCGACATAGGTGGTGGCAGTACAGAACTAACGCTTATCAGCAAAGGCAAAACCATTGCATCTAAATCATTTAACATAGGTACAATACTGTTACTCTACGATCGAGTAGATAAAGACACCTGGCTTGATTTTAAGGACTGGGTACGTAAAGTTTCACAAGGTAAAGGAGAGATAACGGCAGTTGGCTCCGGTGGAAATATTAATAAGCTCTATAAAATGTCGGAGAAAAAAGGCAACCGACCTTTGCCTTATAAGACCCTTAAATCAATGGCTGCCAATATTGAATCGTATTCAGCCAAGGATAGAGTTAAAATACTGGGACTGAACCCCGACCGGGCCGACGTAATTGTGCCAGCGGCCAAAATATTGTTAACGGTAATGAAAAACGCAGGTATTGGCAACATACTTGTTCCTGAAATAGGCCTGTCAGATGGTATTGTAAGGGGTTTATACCAGAAATATAAAGGACGAAGAAGGAAATAACCTTCCCTTTATTTAACTATTTTTTCACAGCCGCTTCACTTCCTCATAATATTGTTGGATGACCTTTGTAATGCAAAGACAAAGATCATGATACAACTATTCATACCCCTGACCTGTTTAGTTAGCCTTCTGGTTTATTATTTCATTTCTTACGATATCAAGTTCAATAACAGATTAAGAAAACTTGAAAAACTAAGAAAAGAGAATGAACTGAAAGTCGTTAGCCCACAGTATTACGGGTGGGATTTACACGACCTTATTTAATGAACCACACTGAAGTTATGACAATAGAAAAAGCAAAGGGTTTGCTTGATAAATCGGTAAAATACATTGGCCAGGAGGTTGAGATCATATCGGTTTCAGCCAAGGATAATAAATTCAATACCAACCTGTATCGTATCGTAGATACGTTTTCATTTGCCTGGTCAATTGAAGATACCGAGCCTAATGTAGATGCATGGGCAAAGCTTGAAACACGCGACGGACAAAAGATAATTGTGTCATTGCAAAAAATAATAAACAATCTTGAAAAAGCGTCATGAGACAAAGGGCGACCATATTATTCGCGATGTTTTCAAACCCTTTTCCGTCCCCACTGAAGAGGGTTTTTCTTTTAAATCAGCCAACACACAACCCAAATACACATACAACATGAAAATTCTTTATGCAATCCAGGGAACCGGCAACGGCCACGTAAGCCGCGCAAGAGAAATAATACCATACTTGCAGAATTATGGTGAGGTTGATATTTTATTAAGCGGTAACAATGTGCACTTAAACCTTCCATATGAAGTTAAATACAGAAGCACAGGTATCAGCTACCATTATGGCAGTAATGGCAATATTGATTTAATTCAGTCGATCAGAAAGTTCACTCCAATAAAGATCATTAAAGAATTGCTCGATTTCCCTATTCAGCAATACGACCTTATTATTAACGATTATGAATTTATAAGTTCATGGGCCGCAGCATTGGCTGGCAAGCGTTTTGTATCATTCGGACACCAGCCTTCATTTCTTTCACCTAAAACCCCGATGCCTGAAAAACAAAGCTTTGCAGGCAATATGATATTAAAATACCACATCAAGCAATCGAACCCGATAGGCTTACACTTTGAAAGATACGATGACTTTATTTACACACCGGTTATCCGTACACAGATACGCAACCTTGAAGTGACCGATGGAGAACATTACACGGTTTACCTTTCTTCTTTCGGAGATGAGGAGCTATTCAAATACCTGAGTAAAGTAGATGCCAAATGGGAAGTGTTCTCGATCCGCGCAAAAGAAAAATATACCAAGGGAAATGTTACCTTTTTCCCTGCCAATAATGACGGTTTCTTAAACAGTGTGGCAAGTTGCAAGGGTCTGTTAACCGGGGCCGGGTTTGAAACTCCTGCTGAAACACTTTACCTGGGCAAAAAGCTTTTCTGCATACCTATCAAAAGGCAATATGAGCAATATTGCAATGCAGCTGCGCTTACTACATTAGGTGTACCTGTTGTAAATGATGTTGATGATTCACTGCCTGCCCAATTGGAAAACTGGATAAACGCACCTTGGAACATTAAGGTGAATTATGCAGACATAACCCCAATGCTGGTAGAAAAGATCGTGAGAGAGAATGAAGCAATGGCTCCGGTAGTACCTATACCAGCATTCTAAACATTCTTATATACATATTAAAAGGCATAAGGGCTATAGAGCCTTATCAATAAACGCACTAACTTCTCTGGCGCGCTGAACAACCATAAAATGGCCTACATTATCCAGCACCAGATTCGGGTGTTTTATGTATCGCATTGGAAATATATTGTCCTTATTGCCATGGATTTGCAGGCAATTACCGGGAGCCTCTCCCTTCCAATTAACTATCGCATTTACAGCCCACTTTAAATAACCAGGGCTTGTATCACCCACAATTTCCATCAGGAATTTTTTATGTTCTTTATCTTTAACTAAAAACAACCACCTTATTAACTTGTTGGCACGCCTCGCAATTTTCAAAGGGATTAATTTATGAAGTCTTAGTTTTCCTGACATTCTGAAATACCATGGCATTTCCTTCCATGAACGAAGGCTTGAAATAAGAATAACTTGTTTTACAGGGATCAATTTCGCCATTTCGCATGCAACTATTCCACCAAATGATACCCCGACTATGATAGGTTCAGGTGTATCTATCTGTACTAACAGCCTTTTGCAATAATCGGCAAGTGTTTCATTTTTCAACGGTTCAAGCCAGTATATAACTTGCTTTTGGTAATTTCTTAATTCAATAAATGTAAATACCCTTTCATCAACTCCTAAGCCGCCGATGAGATATATTTTTTTCAAAACAAAATGTTATTGTTTTACGAATCGCACAGACTCTTCTCCTTTACCGTCTGCTTTTAGTAAGGTAAGCACGTAAACGCCATTGGGCAATGAACTTACATCTACTTTGGTAAGCGTATCATGCAATTCACCATTGGCAATGGCTTTACCCAGAATATCAGATATGGTGTACTTTACATCTGCTTTCTGTTGCAGTTCAATAGTCATTTCAGTAGTAGCAGGCACAGGGTAAATTCTCGAAAGCATATCAAATTCCTCAGGGTCAACTTGTGCTGCAATACCTGTGGTATCAACCTTCATCTCCTTATCTGCACTGCCTTTTATGGGTGCCGATAACATAGTATCAGGCGGTATGCTATCCATAATATCAGCGTACATCTTTCTCATTTCGCTCTTTACAGGGTGCAAACGAATAACTTTATTATCAGCACTTATGCTTTTTACAAGCTCTTTATACTGGCCTTTCAATATACGGTGGTCTATTAATATTCCCTCATACCAAGGTGCATTAAGTCCGTAGAGGTATTGCCCTTTTATCTTTACTGCATAAATAAGAAAGGTAGTATCAGTTAAGCCCTGGCTGAAATAATAAAGCCCCCTGAACTTTGAAACGGTACCGCAAAAAATAGTATCACCATTTTTATCAGTTATCAAATTCAGTTTTCCATTATTAGCAACTGTAAATACAGTTGTATCCTTACCCCTCTTTATATAAAGCTTATTACCTAATACTTTGGTCAGGTCTTTATTTACCTTAGGAAAAGCACCATCGAACGAGCTTTTAGGAATAACATTTGACCAATTGTTGGTGCAGGAAGCACAGAAGATTAAGGTTGAGATTAAGATTAAGGAAATTCTTTTCATATCATTAAATGAGTGCGCGAATTTACACTAAAATATAAGGTCGCATCAAAACTGTATCTTGCATTTATTGCAATACCAGTATGGGTGTAGTTCAGAATACATTTCACTTGGGATGAGATGTTCTATCTGAACATAGGTAGTATCGCCATTATGAATAACTCTTTTAATATGTCTGTGTGAACCATACTTCACCGGCAATATATCTGCGGAGCTATTGCATTTAGGGCATATAACCACCCCGTTGGCATCCTTGGCATAGTTATTCGGTATTTCAATATCTAATGGAATGGTATTGCTTGCAAAAGAATAATACGACCGAACATACATGGTATCGAGGCCAAGGCCGGCAATAAATATATCTACCGGTGCCTGCTGGCTTGGAACAGCACCATGTATATCTAGTTTATATTTTCCTGTAGTGTCCAGCAGATCATGCCCTACAGCTAACACTCTATTACTTTTCCTTGCAACTACCTTTACAAGCATTATACACTTTGCAATTTCAGGTTTATTCGAAAAAACCTTACCCGATATAACTACTTCACCGCCTGTAAATGCAGTCAATACAATAACTACAACACAGAAAAAGAATATGTTTTTCAACTTAAACATCAGAAAGTAGGAAAAATGCACCCTTTAAATTTTGTTACATCAACTTGTGGTAGGGTTGAATTATAGGTCTTGTTTATAACATCAATAATCTGGTTAGCCACCACTGCATAACCCCTTGCATTTGGGTGAATACCATCAAGACCAAAGGTACCGCCTTGAATAAATGCACGTGAAAAAGTAATTCCATCTATAGTTATACTGGTTTGCATTGTTTCCATGAATGCGAACATATCCACCACTCCGAATCCGTATTTAGCAGCAAGGCTTTTTATACTTGCATTGTATTGCAGGGTGGCGCTTTCCACAGCAGCAGCTTCCGTTTCATCAAGTACCAGATCGTTATTCAATGGCTTGGCAGCTGTAGTGCCCCAGCCTTGCTGAACAGAATCGTAGGCTGATAATAATATGAAATCATTATCGGTAGCCTGGCGAACACCACTTGCTGTTGTTATGTAAAAATATTTACGCTGGCCATTCACCATCACGTATTGAGGAACTGTATTAAAGAAAGGAATTGAAGTTACATTGGGAATGGTCATACATACACCCTTGGCTCCCAGGTTATGGAATGCAGTCAGCACAGAGTCATATTTGGCTGCAAAAATACTCGGAGAAGTAATTTGGTTCAGAGTATCGGTTGTAAGCAATGTTATAGTCTGAAGAACACCACCACTAAGGGCATATCCTAATACATCATTATCGCCTAACCAGCAGGTAAAGAAAGTAGCCTTGCTTGATTTAATGTGATCTAAGTATTGTATAGGAGCAGGAAAAGTGCCAAAATTCAGAAATCGGCCAAAAGGGTTTCCAAGGCTAAGGGTGGTATTATACCCGCAAACAACGCTGTTGTTTTGCTTTTCATTAAAGTTCATTGCCACACAATCCGTAAGTCGTACACCCGATATACCCATATTATTAACCTGGGTGTTTACATAGCCTGAACCCCAATTAGTCCATGACGGATCAGGCCCATCTGGGTTTAAATAAGAAGAATCGGTTGGAGCAATGGGGTCAAGCGTACCGTTAACATATGCCAGGAACATATGCCCGCTTCCATTACCTGTTGTCATAGGCTGAACGAATGACATACCCGGTAAAGCCAGTTTCATTTGTGCTGCAAGTGTAGATGGGTATGAATGACTTTGGCCATACTCATATAAGCCATCATCCATATAGCCCTGTGTTAGAGAATTACCTACCGATATATATGTGGTAAAATCAGCACTACCTTCAGAAACAGATGCAGGTGTAAATTGCGTTTTACTGCAGGAAGCCAATAGTACCAAACAGACCGAATATAGCAGTACCTTTTTCATGGAACAAACCATTAAGCTGTTACCTAAAATTACGAAGGTTTTTTGCAAGTACAGTTAAACGTGTAGTTGATACCTAGCCCTACTACATTTACAATACGGTGATACGATATAGGCCCAAACCCTGCATAATTCCAATAGGTGTTACTCCGTATAAAATCAGAAAGAAGATATGCAGCGTCTATTGAAAGGCCACAATTGAATTTATAGCTTGCACCTAAGGAAAAGCCTGCATTGGTTTTATCAACCACTTCCGGGCTAACACTACCATCAGGTACAGGTGAGCCATCATTATAAAAACCTACGCGGACACTTACCTTTTTCTTATAGGTCGCTTCAAAGCCGATTCTTTCAGCTGACGCATTTGTCCAGCCATATTGGTTGGTGGAATGAGGAGTATTTGTATCACTGAAATTAAAACGCAATGAATCGTATGTTTTCCAGAACGTGTAGTTAAAGTCTGCAGCGATCATAAAGTCCCAGTTATTGCCTTTCGAAAACTTAAAGGCCAGCCCGGCTGAAAGAACACCCGGCAGTTGTACATTGGTAGAAAAATTCTCAGAAGCGGGGAAAGTACTTGCTAAAGAAGTTGGGATATTGGTAAAATCTGCTGAACCGCTTGATACGCTGAAAGGTAAACCTGATCTGTAATCAACACCTAAGGTTAAGGAACAACCTGAAGAGTTGCTATCGCCTTTCTTCTCAAACAGTTTAGAGAACAAGCCAATATTATATCCTGTGGCGCTTCCGCTACCTGAAAGTGAAGCTTCACCATTTGCACTATTGGCGCTTGCCAGCGGAACAGCCTTAGTAGCGCTGAACGTACCTGTGGTATATACAAAACCTGCACCTATGCTCAACTTATCGCATATTTTATAATCTAATGTAGGCTGAAACATAAAGGTTTGCAGCTTAATGGTTTGTACTATATACATACCGTACCACTCGTTAGGATACGCAGCTGCTGCACCAAATTGGTTGTTAATGGAAAGCCCTGCATACAGGTTTTTCCACACCCTGCCTGAATAATAAAATTCAATAGGAGTAAACACTGCAGCAGCGCCATTTGTATTAACATTATCAGGCGTTAATACAGATACCGAAGGAATTAAACCAACCATGCCAAGGGTTATATTCTGGCCTGAAAGGTTACTCATTCCACCCGGATTGTAAAATACAGAAGCGGGATCAGTACAAACTGCCGTAAAAGCACCACCAAGGCCTGTAGCCTTTATTGATTGTTGTGGTATTTGAAAGCCACCTGCAAATAAAGACAAGGGGAATAATAAAATTGCAGCCAGGGAGAGATGTTTCATTTTATTGTATGTGTGTGTTTGGTCGCAAATATAAATAATATACCTACTAAACAGTTTTAACATACTTATAATGTGAAATGAATACCAAAAGGAATACAATACGTAGTCGTCTAACAATACATTGCAATATACTATGAAATGAACCGAGATTATACTACTTTTGGATAATGAAACCCCATTTCATAGCTTTATTTTTACTATTCGTATCGTCCATTCTATCTGCTCAGCAAAACATCGACAAAACAATAATGGTTGATGGAAAGCAGCGTGAGTACATTATCCATTTACCTTACGATTTCGATAAACTGAAAAAAGCGCCCATACTATTTGCCTTACATGGCAGTGGAGGAAAAAGTGAAGGCACACAAAGACTTTACCAGTTAGATGCACTTGCTGATGAATATGGCTATATTGTTATTTACCCCCAAGCCATTTACAAAAACTGGAATATACCTGACATACCTGCATACGGGGACATAGATGCCACTGCAGATGACGTGCATTTCATTTCTGAATTAATAGATTCTACTGCTATACTTTACAAAGGAGATACGGATAAGGTATTTGTAACGGGCCTTTCACGCGGCGGGAAATTTGCCTTGTATCTCGGCTGGAAATTAAACAATCGCATTAAAGCCATTGCTCCTGTTTGTGCCAGCATACCCAACGAAATGGAAAAAGATTTTCGCTTCCCAAAACCTATGCCTACACTTATTATTAATGGCACGGCTGACCCGCTGGTTAATTACAACGGTGGTTATGGCCGCATGAATGTTGGGCAATATGTAGGCTCTGGTTTTGATATGATGCCAACCGAAGACCTGGTAAAAAGATTGACCGTACTTGATAAATGTGATACATTATACACTACTACCAATATGCCAAATAATAATGCCGGTGATGAATGTACTGCCATTAAATATGTATACAATGGCACTGCAGCTCCCGTAGAATTCATAAAAATTGTAGGTGGCGGGCATACATGGCCGGGCAGCCTGCAGTATTTACCAAGGTTTATAATTGGTAATGTGTGCCTCGATTTTAATGCCGCTGATGAAATATTCAATTTCTTCCGCTCGGTAAGTAAATAACCATTTTATTATTAAAGCTATTTTTGTCCGCCGTCTTATTAATAGCAGCGCAAGTTTAGCTGTATTGAGGCGTCTAAAATTCCATCTACTATGTATCAACCTATGAATTTCAGTAAAAAAATATTCAGGTCAATTGTATTTTTTTCACTAACACTGCTCGCCTGTTGTGCTCCTCCTTATGTATATACAGCTTCATGGCAGGGCAAACCGGTAGTAATTGACGGGCAAACCAATGATTGGGAAGTGCCACTCAGGTTCTTTGACGAAAAAACAAGGCTAAACTATACTATAACAAATGATGCTGACAACCTATATATATGCGTAAGAGCCACTGATGATGAAAATGTGAATGGAATTACCCGCCGTGGCTTGCAACTGTGGATTGATACAACAGGAAAGAAAGGCAAGCAGGTAGGAATATTATTTCCTGTTATACAAAAAAGTGAAGGGCAATCGGACAAACATAAGTTTGAAGATACTGATGGAACTTTCCCTCCGGCACAAGAGTCAGAAAGCACAACAAGCCGGGAAATGCCTGATACTATCAAGGAAAACAGAAAACATCGTGCCTTTGTTGAAAACGCAAAAGAAATGCGTGTGAAAGGATTTGCAACCATTCCTGACGGGCTTGTTGAGGTGCCAAATACCTATGGACTTAATTTAGCCGTAAGCTGGAATAAATATAATGTTTTGGTATTTGAAGCCTCTATTCCGCTTAAAGCTTTTTTAAAGCGCCCTATTGCTGACAGTTTAAAAACGCTTGGCATTTCGTTCAATTTCACCGTTATGCCTAAAAGAACACCCGGCACAGGGGGTGGTGGACATGGAGGAGGAATGCATGGCGGTGGCGGAGGAATGGGAGGCGGTATGGGTGGTGGTGGTATGCACGGCGGCGGCGGTGAAGGTAATGGTAGCCATAGTGGAGGCTCAAATTCATCAGACCTTGAGACAGAATCGACCTGGTCAGTATTCAGATTATCAACCGGCAAATAAAATATGTTTAAGATAAAACACTTTTATTTCTTTGGCCTTTTTGTTGCCTTACTATGCAGTGCATACACTTCGGCACAAACATCAAGTATTTACGGCAAAGTAGTTAATGACTCAAATCATACGCCCATGTTAGGTGTTGGGGTATTGCTTTACAGCCCTGATAGTTCAAAACAGTATTCAGCCGCTACCGATAAAAACGGAATATTTACCATATACAATGTCCCCAATGGAAAGTACAAACTGCAAACTTCATATATTGGATTTCAAAGCACCATAACCGATGTAAATGCAAACAAACCAACGGTAAATATTGGTGCTTTAAAATTAAAATGGATAAGTACTACCATGCAGGTGGCAGTGATACAAGGCAAAGTAATACCTGTAGAACAAAAAGGAGATACTACTGAGTTTAACGCCGATGCGTACAAAACCCACCCCGATGCAAGTGCTGAAGACCTTGTAAATAAAATGCCGGGGGTAAGTTCACAAAATGGCGCCGTAACCGTTAATGGTGAAACGGTTGCACAGGTTCTGGTTGATGGAGAGCCTTTTTTTGGCAATGATCCTACTATAGCATTAAAGAACCTTCCGGCAGAAGTAATAGACAAGATACAGGTGTTCGACAAGTCAAGCGACCAGGCACAATTTACGGGGGTTGATGATGGCCAGGCACAAAAGACCATTAACATTATCACGAAAAAGAATCGCCGTAACGGAACATTCGGAAAGGGTTATGCCGGCTATGGCACCGACCAGCGTTACCTTGCTGGCGGAAACCTGAACCAGTTCAATGGTACAAGCAGGTTTTCTATAATAGGGCTTGCTAACAATGTTAACCAGCAAAACTTTGCATCGGAAGATATATTGGGTGCACTTGGCGGTGGTGGCGGACAAGGCCGTGGTGGGCAAGGAAGAGGTGGCTCCGGTGGAGGAAGTGGCGGAGGCGGTTCAGGTTATTCATCAGGGATAAATAATTTTTTAGTTGGCCAACAAGGTGGTATAACTACAACAAATTCGGTTGGCCTTAACTATACCAATGCCTGGAACAATAACAAAGTGAAACTTACAGCCAGTTACTTTTTCAATAATGCAACTAACACAAACAACACCATTTCATCTACCGCATATACTAATGCAACTGAAACCAGCAACGTTATTAACGACACAAACAAATCAGGCAATTCGAATTATGACCAGCGCCTGAATGCCCGCCTGCAATGGAGCATTGACACTGCCAATTCAATTATATTTACAGTTAAAGGCACTATACAGCAAACCAAATCGTCGTCAGTTTTTTCCGAGAACAATTTACTAAATGATATTGTTCAAAGCCTTTCTAATACGAATAACAGTTCTAGCAACAGGGGATATGACATTAGTGACAATGTTTTATTCATGCATAAGTTCCACAAAAAAGGCCGCACAATATCCTTAAACCTGGGCTCTGATTTAAGCAATAAAAACACCCCGGGAGATATTTATGCATTGAATCAGTTTTTAAAAGATACTACAACATCTTTATCACTTATCGACCAGCAATATTCCCAAATAACCCAGGGCACTACCCTATCTGCAAACCTTTCATATACCGAACCGATAGACAGTAACCACCTGATACAATTCAATTATAACCCTTCGGTAAATTATAACAACACAGATAAAGAAACCTATAACTATGATACAGTAACCAATTGGTACACACAGTTCGATACAGCCCTATCGAATAAATATGTAAGTACCTATGTTACACAATCAGGTGGAGTAAGTTACCGCATCAGCAGTGGTAAAAAATTCTTTCTTATGCTGAGTGCAAACGGGCAATATTCAGTATTAAGTTCACAGGAACAGTACCCTGAAGCAGGCTTGAATATTGAACGTCCCTACTCAGCATTTTTACCCCGCATAATGTTCAACTACAGGTTTAGCCAAAGCAAAAACATACGTATAATGTACCGTACAAGCATTAATCCACCAAGTATTTCGCAATTGCAAAACGTAGTAAACAACAGTAACCCATTACTACTTAACACAGGTAATCCGGGGCTTAAGGAGGATTATGAACATAGTATTACAGCACGCTACGGTGCAACAAACGCTCAACAAGGCAGTACATTTTTGGTTTACCTCTCAGGTAATTACACCTTAAACTATGTAGGTAATTCAAGTTATATTCCAACAAGGGACACCACATTTGCAGGTGGAATACTTGTTCCGAAGGGCGCCCAGTTTTCGCAACCTGTTAATATGCAGGGCTATTTTAGCGGCAAATCATTTATAACCTATGGCAGGGTTATACATCCGCTGAAAATAAATGTGAACCTGAATGGCGGCGAAAGCTACACGAGGACTCCTGCGCTTATTGATAATGAAACAAACTACTCATCGAACTATACCACGTCGGGCGGAATAGTTATAAGCAGCAACATTAGCCAGAATGTAGATTTCACCCTATCGTATACCGATAATTACAGCATGGTAAAGAACACGCTACCCAATCAGGCCGATGATAGTTACCTAAGCCAGATATATTCAGGAAAAATAAATCTTATTTTATTAAAAGGAATTGTGCTGAACACGGGGCTTACCCAAACAGTATATACAGGGCTTGCACAAACTTATAACCAATCGGTGCTACTGTGGAGCGGTTCGATAGGCTATAAATTTTTAAAACAACAGGCTTTACTTATTTCAGTAAGTGCATTTGATATTCTAAATCAAAACAAGAGTATTACGCGAACAGTAACCGATACTTATATACAGGACAGCCAGACGGAAGTACTGCAACGTTATTTTATGCTGAACATACAGTACAATATAAGGAGTTTCAAAAAACCTACTGCTTAAATGCTGCTAATGATTCATATCGTTTCAGCAGAATTTCAGGAAGGTAATTCCTGATATACAGCTTCACAAAGTCAGTAAACCCTATCCAGGTATAGTAATTGCTTTCCCCCTCTTCATTCACAACAGGAACAAATTGTTTGTTTTTTTCCAATTGCCTTAAAGCCAGTTTTATATCTGCCATGCCTTCAATAATTGCATTGTGGCTTACCCAACCCCATGTTCTGTAGTTTTCGTTATTCCCAAGTACATACTTTCCGCTAATAAGTATTTCGCCTGCGTCAATCTGCTTGTTTATTTTAATAACCGAGTAGCCAATATGCCGGTAATCTTTTTTCATCAGGGCCCATAGATTATTATGCAGGCCCTTGTATTGAGGTGCCATACCTTCGTGCAGTACATACGTACCCAACGAAGGAATTTCATATAATTCAGGCTTAAAAAACACACTGCAACAAACACTGAAAATAATATCAGGCTTTAACTCTTTTATTATCTCAACATATTCTGCATCATGAATATTGTCAGCAACACATTCCGGTGCGTTTATCATATCGATTTCCGAAGAATATTCAGGCCTTGTTTTATAAAATTCAGCTTCTTTACTTCGCAAAACTAATCTGTCGAAACAATGAAAGACAAGCTCATCGGCCAGTTTAAACACGCCGTATTTTTGGACCCTGCTCTTAATTCTTTTAAGCTTACCAAGCCTTGTTCCTCGCTGAGGTTCAACAAAAAAAGAACCGGCTATTTCATGTTGGGTAGATAGTTCTTTAATAATGCGTCGGTTAAATACATTATCCCTACCAATAAATACTATTCTCATTATGGGGAAATGAAAAGGTTATTATTGAATACGTAGGAAATAGAAATACTCTATAAGCGCGTACAGAATAAAGCTATTAGCATGGCAGTTAAGTATTAGACGTTGCCAGGAACGACATCTTGCTCTGTTTTATCAGATTTTATTGTATTTTCTTTCTTATAACAGATTTCCAATAGCTTACATTTTATTACAGAAAGTACCGCAGGTTATTTGTGTTTATATCGTCAAATCAATAAACCTTTAAAACCCAATTCAATGAAAACTTTAAAAACATTAGCACTGGCAAGCGTGTGTGTAATTGCTTTAAATGCATCGGCTCAGGAACATCAAAAAATGGATCCTAATCAAATGGCCCAAAAGCAAACCGATAACATAAAACAACATGTAACCGGAATTACACCAGACGAAGAATCAAAAATATTAGTAATTGAACAGGATTTTTCAAAAGCTGCGCAGGATGCAAGAGCTAATAGTAACGGCGACAGAGATGCTATGAAAACAAAAATGGAATCACTCAAGCAAGAAAGAGATACCAAACTAAAAGGAGTATTGACAGCAGACCAATACACTCAGTACACCCAAATGCCAAAAGAGCAATGGGGCGGCGGAAAAAGAGGCGGCAGTCAACAATAATAAGTTGGCATTTATATATTGAGGGGTTCTGACCAGGCTATTTCTGTTCAGAACCCTTTTTTATTACTGATCATCGCATAAAGAACAATTCTAATTACATTTCTTTATGTCATTTTTTTTAGCATTTTTGTTGTAATAAACCTATCCTATACTAAAAGTAAATCTTTAAAACCCCTTTCCATGAAGTATCATGCAAGTAAAGTATGTCTTTTGTCCTTACTGGCTTCAGCCGCTATAACAGGCTGTAAAGCTCCCAGCAAGGATGGCTTTGAAACCGATGCAACAACCGGAGTTATGTATCACTTCTTCAACAAAAGTGATAATGGCAGCAAACCTCAAATGGGCGACTATGCAGAAGTTTCACTTACGCTGAAAAATGCAAAAGATTCATTAATATTCAATTCTGCTCATCGCCCTGGAGTGCCAGACTCTATTAAAACATTGAAAATACATCTTAAAGAACCTTATAAAGGATGCCTTGCTTATGGCTTAGCGATGATGTCGGTTGGTGATAGCGCAAGTTTTTCAATAAGCGCCGATTCATTGTACCATAACAATTTCCATTCAAAAAATTTACCCGATTATGTACCAGTGGGCTCAATGCTTACCTGCAACGTAAAACTGTTGAGAATTGAAACTGCAGCGGAAGGAAAAGCAGACAGGGAGAAAAGAATGCAAGCCCGTGAAGCTATAAAGGCACAACGCAAGGCTGATGAAGCCAATGTAATTGCAAAATATGTAAGCGATAATAAAATAACCGCAAAGCCTGAAGCTGATGGTATGTACCTGTTAAAAGATAATAAGGGTAAAGGAAAAGGTGTGAAAGAAGGAGATTCAGTAGAAGTTAAATTTACAGCACGTTTGCTCGATGGTACAATTGTTGACCAATCAGATCATGGTGATCAGCGAACCACATACTTTGTATCATACAAAAAAGAACCACAGTTAAAAGGTATTGATGATGCACTTGCAAACATGAAAGAAGGAGAAGAGATAACCGCTTTATTCCCTTCATCATTAGCATTTGATGATCAGCAACAAGGGCCGCTTATTGAGCCTTATACTCCTTTACTATTTGATATTACATTAGTAAAAGTAAAACCAGGCAAGTAAAAAGCAAAACATTTTTTCGTATTAAACTTTAAATCATCATTATCATGCAAACTCCAATAAAAAAATATATTACAGCAATTGTCCTGGTCGCTACTATTACATCATCGGCGAGCCTCTATGCTCAGGCACCCGGTCCTGCGCCTGAACCTGTGCAACCTGTTCAGCAAGTGGCACCGCAGGTAACCATGCAAACATTTTACGATCAGTTGGCGCCCTATGGCCAATGGGTAAATTACGGTAACTATGGCTATGTATTCATTCCAAGTGTGGCACCCGGTTTTCAACCATACCAAACAAACGGCCATTGGGTTTATAATGAACAATATGGCTGGACATGGGCATCGGACTATGCCTGGGGATGGGCCGCATTTCACTATGGCCGCTGGAACTACGATATGAACTATGGCTGGTTCTGGATACCTGACCTTAACTGGGGACCAGCATGGGTAGCATGGAGAAACTGCGACGGATATTACGGATGGGCCCCGCTGCCTTGGGGAAGTAACATTAATGTTGGCTTTGCCGGAGACTTCGGCATTGCTCCTGAACATTGGTGCTTTGTTCCGCAAGATCACTTATGCGAAATAAACCTTTTCCCATTCTATATTGGCAGAGATCATAACCGTGCGTTTATTGACCATTCTGTTATTATTAACCGCATGGATTATGATAATGGCCGCCATTTTGGATACTTCAGAGGACCTGACAGGGTTGAAGTGGAAAGATATTGGCATCGACCGGTAACTGTTGTTAGTGTGGATAATTACAGGCAAGTACCGGCCTACCATCACGATGACCATGTTGTTGTTGTGAATCATGATGATCACCGTGACGGAGGCGACCACCATGATGACCATCATGACGATGGACAAAGGCACGACAACGGTGGCGATCATCATGATAATGGTGGTGGGCATCCTGTTCCTGTCCATTATGTTGAATCGCACGATGTACCACACAGAGGCAGATAATACTATTTGATAATATAAAAAAGGCTTCAGCATAAAACTGAGGCCTTTTTTATTTAAATACCCCGACCTCATCCTGCACCTTCTCCTGCATGAGAAGGAAATAACCACCAAAGCCACTCAGCATAAGACAAAACAGGCATTGGCAGCTACTTAATAAACCATTGGCTTTTTAACACTTTTTTTATTACCTTTGCCCGTAGCATTGAGGATGCTGAACCATATTGCTATTGTTAATGAAAAGACATTTATACCTTATCGTATTATTTTTTTCGTTCTCTGCTTTAAAAAGCAATGCCCAGTGCAATGGTTGGGTGCCGCTGGGAACATTCGATAGCATACAGGTTTCATTCGACTCAGCTTCCTATACAGCAATAGCTTCTCCAAACAACAGCGGTCCACCTATAATAGTTTATTCAGATGCAAAAGTTGGAGGAAAAATTTCAGCCGTATACCCTACTATTGCCGGGAAATGGAAGAACTTTGGTAAAGAAGGTTTCTCAACCGGGCCGGTTGAATATACATGTATAGCTTACGGTAAAGGAAGCAAGCCATATGTAGCATACGAAGATCTTGCTAACAACAGGCTTACAGTGAAACAGGCTGCCACAGCTAATTCCTGGACGGCAGCCCTTGGCACCAATGCTGCCTCCTTAACCAATGCACGATTTATATCACTTGCTATTGATACCAGTTCCGGGTTTGATTCTGTTTATGTCGCATACTCAGATGGGACTGCTTCAAACAAACTTAATGTTATGAAGCTGAAAGGGCCAAGCTGGGTGCCTGTTGGAACAAAAGACTTTTCTACCGGTGCTGTTACGTATATTTCATTAAAAATAAACAATAAGACCCCTTATGTAGTATACAGCGACAGCGCAAATGGATGGAAATGTACCATAGAAGATTTTACAGGTGGTACATGGAAATTATACGGTACATTATTATCAGTAGCTGGTGTATTATCAACCAAAGGCGCCGCATACAACTCTCTTGTATTTGATAATTCAAATAGCCCGTATATAGCTTTCCAGGACTCAAACAATGGAAATAAGGGGGCATTGGTTGCTTTTGGTACTTTGGCACTAACATTTAACCCGCAAGTAAGCCCCTGTACATTCAATTCTGATATTGCCACAGGTATTTCAATGTGCCTGGATGGCAATGGCACTGATATAGATATAGTGTACAATGATGTTACCAAAGGTTTTGTGAATGCTCTGCGATTTACACCTAATGTGTTGCTAGGAGGAGCATACGCCGTACTCGGGGCAGCTAATCTCTCGGCGGGTAGTGCTAGCTTTTGCGGAATAACAAGTGTTAAGCTAGGAGGAAACCCAACCCCATTTGTTGTATACAAAGACGCTAAGGCGGGTGGTAAGGCAACTGCTATGGCCTATAACATAGCCAGTAACAATTTGTGGGATTATATTTTTTGGCCTATCGGAATAACAAATAACCCGACTGCCAATCCACCTGCATACGGCTATAACACGAGCCTTGCCATAAGCAAAGGCATTCCCTATGTTGCCTATACCGATGCAAATGGAAATACCGATAACGTAAGCGTAATGTCGTATAGTGCTGGTAACTGGGCCTATGTGGGCCCACGTGGTTCCGTATCAACTGCAGCGGGATTGTCGCCACAAATTGGTACCGATGGTGCCGGAAATGTTTACACAGCTTATATAGACGGACCTTCAGGCTACCCCTATTTAAAAGAATTCAGTGGTGGTGCATGGCAGCCGATAGGTACAACAGGGCAAGTACTTAATAAGGCCGCACACTATATTTCACTTGCCTTTGATGGCTCAAATCACCCGTATGTTATTACTGATAACAATGGAGGCCAGGCTATTTGCATGGAATATAATGGAGGATGGAACAATGTTGGTGGCGGTGGTGGTTTTTCACTAGGTAATGCATCATACATATCATCTACATACGATAAATCAAGCAATACGCTTTATGCATTGGTAACGGATACCTCCGATCCTTATGGTGCTTACTTTGCTAACATTCTGTATTATTATAATGGCGGCAGTTGGAAAAACACTTCAATTTCAACCGCAGGAGCAGCATACAATGCCGTTGCAGTAGATAATCTTGGTGATGTTTATGTTGCTTATCAGGATTTAACTACATCGCGTGCAGAAGTTTGGCTAGATGCTTCAGGTACTTTAAATGCCACTGCATCCGGACCTCTTGGAACAAGTTATGTTTCTCCTGGCTCCGCAACTAATATTTCATTAAAATTTGATAGCCTTAATAATCTTTACTTGTCCTATAATGATGGCACAAACCAGAATAAGTTAACGGTTATGGAATACCCTAGTTCAGGCAGTGCATGGGTTACCGTTGGCAATGCAGGTGTTTCAAGTGGAGAGATAGAAGGGAATACTTCAATAGCTATTTCAGGCATAACTCCTTTTGTAGCTTACCAAGACAGAGGGCCGGTAGTGCAACGGTATAATGCGCCGGCAACAGGACAGATAACGGTTACACCATCTGAAGCTATAACCTGCCCCGGTAGCTCAATAAAATTAACTGCAAGCGGAGCTGCAAATTATACATGGTACCCCGGAGGTTTGACGGGCTCAACGATAAGCGTTACAAATACAGGAGGCAACATGGTTCAATTCAGTGCAACGGCAATATTAGCGGCCGGCTGCCCGGCAGATACCGGCAAGGCGTTTGTAGCCATAAGCACAGGTGCTGATAATATATTTACGGTTATTGGTAATGGATATGGAGCAGGTTCAGTATACTATGGAAATGGCGGCTATACTGGTGACGGAGGCCCCAGCCTTTCGGCAGAACTTAATACGGTTACTGGTGTTGCATTTAACCCTGCAGCTGATACCATGTACCTTGCCGACCAACAGAACTCAGTAGTAAGGCAGGTGGTTATGAAAACAGGTATTATAATTACCATTGCCGGTAGCTATGCTAATGGTGGAAATTTTAGTGGCGATGGTGGGCCAGCCACAGCTGCAGGGTTGAGCTGGCCCAGCGCAGTTGCATACAATAAAGGCAACCTTTATATTGCTGATCAATCGAATTCGTGTATACGAAAAGTAAACCTAAAAACCGGAACAATAACTTCGGTAGCCGGTAACGGTAATACAGGAGCCGGATTTAGCGGAGACGGAGCTGCTGCCACGGCAGCTAATTTATATAACCCAACCAGCATTACTTTTGATGGTGCAGGCAATCTGTATATAGCTGATTATGAAAACCACGTGGTACGCATGGTAAATACAACTGGCGTCATCAGTACATTCGCCGGACAAAATGGTGTTACCGGTTTTTCATCGAGTGGCTTAGCAGCTACTGCTTCAGCCCTTACATATCCGGCCGGTGTATCATACGATGCCTTGGGTAACAACATTTACATTGCTGACCAGTATAACAGTATAATATATAAGGTTAACATTGGCACAGGTAAAATGTACGTAGTTGCAGGTGATACTGTAAACTTGGGCGTTACGGGCTTCAGTGGCGATGGCGGCCAGGCTAAATCTGCAGTGTTGAACGGCCCAATTGGCGTAACAGTAGACCCTACAGGTAATATTTTTATTGCTGATGAACATAATGAAAGAATACGTGAAATAAGTACTACCGGCATCATCAACACCATTGCCGGCAACGGTACACTGGGTTATTCCGGAGATGGTGGATCTGCAACATTAGCAGAGCTTGGTAATCCATGGGCGGTTACACTTGATCCTGCAGGCAATATTTACATACCCGATAACTTTAACAATGTAGTGCGTGAAATTAAAGTATGCGCCGGTGTACTTTCTGTAGTTATAAACCCACCTGGTAAACCGGATACCATTTGCCCCGGTGGGCATGATACCCTTAAAGCTTTCGCAAGCGGAGGAACGCCTCCTTACACCTATTCGTGGTCAACCGGTACAAGCGGTACCAGTTCAAGCATTACTGTATCTCCTACTCTCACGTCTACGTATAGTGTGTCTGTAACATCAAATGGCACCGGCACTGTAACTGCAACAAGCACTACTTACACAGTAGTGGTTTTAAATACAGCTATTGCAACTTCATCAACCGGGGGAACTGCAATTTGCTCAGGCACAAATGATACAATAAAAGCTACCGGAGGAATTGCAACTAGTTACAGATGGAAACCATCGACCGGTCTTAATGCCACAACGGGGTCGAGGGTAGTATTCACTGCTCCTGTGGTAGGTACTGCTACAACCGTTACCCTTACAGTAACTGATACGACAATACAGGGATGCCCCGATAGTGCCAAAGTAATAATTCAGGTTAACCCTACCCCTACCATAACCCTTAAAGCATCTCCTTCAACAATATGCGCTGGAAGCAGCACTACCTTAACCGGATCAGGAGCCACATATTATACGTGGAGCCCTGCAAGCGGGCTTAACAAAACTCAGTCAAGTGGCCCTGTAATAGATACCGTAAAAGTAACAACAACTTATACTGCTGTGGGTACTGCATCGGCTGGATGCAATAGTGCCAAAGACAGTATTACCGTAACCGTTAACCCTTCGCCAACTGTGACACTTACAGCAACCTTGCATTCTTTCTGTAAAGGAGACTCAGCTACGTTAACTGCAGCCGGTGCAACATCATACACATGGAGCGGTAGTGGTTTGAATTCAACAACCGGAGCCAGTGTTGTTGCAAAACCACTTGCAACTACAACTTATACTGTAACAGGTACATCGGCCGGATGTATGGATACTGCTAAGGTTATAATTACTGTTAGCCCTACTCCAACACTGAGTATCAGTTCATCGGCCTCAACAATTTGCCAGGGAGGAAGCACTACACTTACTGCTGGCACGGCCTCTGCTTATTTATGGAATACCGGCGCTACAACAGCAGCTATAACTGTTAACCCTTCAATTTCTACTACCTATACCGTAACCGGCAGTAATGGAGGTTGCAGTGTGAAAGATTCTATTCCGATTACTGTAACACCAAGCTTCACTTTAAGCGTAACGGCATCTCCTAGTGTAATATGCACTGGCCTGTCTTCTACCTTGACAGCCAATTCGTCTGGCGGAGGTACTTATACCTGGAACACCGGCGCTACCGGAACAAATATAATTGTTAACCCGACTACAAGCACAACCTATACTGTAAAAGAAGTTAATGGCAATTGTTCTGCTACAGCAACTACAACCTTAGTTGTAACCCCATTCACTGCCAGCTTATCAACTTCAGTTACTGACGTTACGTGTAACGGCTTATGTAACGGATCTGCGAGTATTAGCCTGAGTGGAGGTTCACCACCGTTTAAATATTTATGGTCTTCCGGTGCAACAACAAGTTCCATCTCTTCCTGTGCAGGCTCACCAACTTTTACTGTTACAGACAGCCTGGGTTGTAAAGCGAAGGGTTCTGTTACCATTACCCAACCGGCGCCTATAACCGGAAGTACCAGTTCATCGGGTTCTTGTTCGGGCGGAAATACAGGAACAGCATCTATTAACTCAGTAAGTGGTGGTACCCCGCCTTATACCTATTTATGGAGCAATAGTGAAACAACCACAAGTATAACAGGGCTTGCTGCCGGAACTTATTCTGTTACGGTTACAGATGCCCATAATTGCATCGCTATGTTTACTGTGTCAGTGAATCAATCATCACAACTAGTTGATTCAATTGCTACCTCACTTACTGTAAACAATAAGTGTTATGGCGCTGCAAAAGGTAGCGCAACGGTTGATGTATCAGGTGGCACTCCGGCATATACATACACGTGGTCATCAGGGCAAACAACTTCTACTATAACCAACCTTGCTGCGGGAACGTACACTTGTAATGTAACCGATAAAAATGGTTGTTTCGCGAATGCAGTTTCGGTTACTATAACTGAACCTTCTACCCCATTTATAGTTAATACCGATGATACAACTATTTGCGGCGGGGTGGCTACACTGCACGCTGTCGCTAATGGTGGTACTCCACCACTCACATATACCTGGACAGGCTTTATAAACGGACAAACAGATGTTGTGTTGACGTCAAAAGATACAATATGTGTAATTACAGTAAGTGATAAAAATGGTTGCACAACCTCTGCCAGCGATATAGTTACAGTTATAAATAACATGACACAAAACGTAAGCGCATCTGCATCATCAGTTTGCGCAGGCAGATCGGTTACACTGAGCGATAATGTAAACGGAGGCATAACACCTTATTCATATGACTGGAAGCAGGGAATCAATAGTATAGGTAATAACCAGAGTGTAACGGTAACAACTTTTTCCACCACAACATATACAGTTACTTCATGTTGTAATTGCGATGGTTCGAGCCTGCAAAGTACTATAACAGTAAATGTAATAAGTGCTCCTGCTATAAGTGTTTGTTGCGATAGCAGCATACAGGCAGGGCAAGCAGTTCAGCTTATTGCAAATGGTTCAACTTATGCATATGACTGGTCACCTTCAAACGGTTTAAGTTGTATACAATGCCCTACTCCTGTTGCAACACCAACTATTAACACTACCTATTATGTTACATCAACCGACACTGCAGATGGTTGTACAACAAGAGATTCAGTAACAATACTTGTGGGCAGCGGCACACTTGTTTTCTATCACGGTATTACTCCTAATGGAGACGGCCATAATGATGTGTGGGTAATTGATAATATTGAAACATACGATAATACATCGGTAGCCATATTTAACCGTTGGGGAATTGAAGTGTGGAGCGCATCTAACTATAACAATACAACAATAGCCTGGAGTGGAAACGACCAGTCAGGTAAGCCTTTGCCTGATGCAACTTATTTTTATGTGGTTAAAGTTAATGGAACTACTTATAAAGGCTGGGTGCAGTTAACAAGATAATATGAAGAAATTGAAGAAACATATTATTCTGTTTTTTATGGGCGCATTGCCACTGCTTTCATTTGCCCAGCAAGACCCGCAATATAGTTTGTATATGTTCGACAAAATGGCTGTTGACCCGGCCGCAGCAGGAAGTAAGGATGATATGGAATTGAATCTTATATCGCGCGATCAGTGGCTTGACATACCTGGTGCACCTATAACCAATGCTCTTCTTTTTTCGGCACCTATACAGGACAAACATGCAGGCTGGGGCGTTGAAATTATGAATGACAGAATAGGCCCTACACAAAGCAGTTCGCTGCAAGGCAACTATGCTTACAATATTCGTATAGGTAATGGAAAACTTGCAATGGGCCTTGGTATAGGGCTTTACGATTATACCTTCGATTTTTCGCAGGTTGATTATAAAGACCAGAATGATGTGTATGCCATGGCCAACAATGGCTCAAAAATAACGCCAACAGCTGAGGCCGGCTTGTATTACCATACAACAACATATTATGTGGGTTTAAGTTTTAATCACTTAATAGAATCAAGGTTAACCAATATTACAACCGACAGTTCTGCCAGTTTTAAACCTCATGCCTATTTTATTGCGGGCAAATCATTCCAGTCTGCTTCCGGAATAATTTGGAACCCATCAATCATAATACAGTATGCAACAAATGCACCCATTGCAGCCAGCATAAACCTGAATGTATTACTGGCGAACAAGTTATGGGTTGGCGCTTCGTTCAAACCCGGTTATGGTTTTGTATTGCTTGCCGATTATCGTGCAACAAATGCTATAAGCGTAGGCTATGCATACGACTTAGGACTTAATAATATTGGCACCCTTGGTGGAGGCTCACACGAATTATCACTTAATATAAGTTTCGGATCAAATAAAGTAGCGCAAGTATCACCCAGATTTTTTTAATATAAGCGGAAAGGAATTGTATATATGAAAAGAGGCTCCATAGTATTTTATCTTTTTTTATTATTCTCCATTTCCACCTATGCTCAAAAGAAGCAAGGCGATGCCGATTATGCACGATTTAACTACAGGGCTGCCATACGTTGTTATCTCAAAGCAGTTGCATCTGACCCGAACGATACAGCATCACTTATTCACCTTGCCAATTGCTATGGCGTATTGCGTGAGTATGATAATGCTGAAATATATTATGCCCGGGCAGTGAACATGCAGAACACGCCACCCTATGTGTATATTAACTATGGTAAAATATTGAAAAGCAATGGAAAGCTCGATCAGGCCAGGGAACAGTTTGCCATTTATGCAGGCCTGTACCCTAATGATACTGTAGCACGCGACGAAATAAGGTATTGCGATAATATTAAAAAGCGTTCCTACGTATCATACCAGGTTAGTACAGTTGATGATATAAACAGCAAATATTCCGACTTTGGCCCGGCACTTTTTAAAGACAACCTTGTATTTGTAAGTGACCGTGGCACCGATATGGTAAACTTTAGTAAGAATGCCACAACCGGGGGAAACAATTTCAGTATGTTCATTGCCAAACCTGTTCGTAGTTCTTTCAGCGATCCTGAAAATTTCAGTGTAGACAAAAGTGCCGGCTCAGATTTTAATATTGGCCCTGCAGCATTTTCGGCAGATGGTAAAACCATATATTACACACAGGTAGAGGCTATCCGCAAAAAAGGTTTTATGAACCAGGCTAAATTATATATATGCACTATGGATGCCGATGGCAAATGGGGCAAACCAATACCATTTCAATACAACAGCGACGCCTACTCTGTTATGGATCCCAGCATTTCTGAAGATGGGCAGTGGCTCTATTTCGCATCGAATATGTCGGGTGGCTATGGCGGAACAGATATTTATGAGTGCCAGAAAAGCGGAGATGGCTGGTCAAAGCCGGTGAACCTGGGCTCGCAGATAAATACACCGGCAATGAAGTATTCCCGTATATACGCAAGGATGGTACACTTTTCTTTTCATCAGACAGGCACTTCAGTTACGGAGGGCTTGATATTTTTTCGGCTGAAAAATTTGATATAGTATGGGCCGATGTGGAAAACCTTGGCCCCGATATTAATTCGAGCACCGATGATTTTGGAATATGTTTCAATGCTAATGGGCGTACCGGTTATTTTTCATCGAACCGTAAAGACGGAACAGGGTCGGATGATATTTACAGCTTCTTTTATATAGGCGATTACAGGCCTATGAAAGGAAAACTTTTAGCGAGTTATAATATCGACAATATAGTAACGGGTGCTACGGTTCATATAATAAACGATAGCGGAAGAGTGGTTGCAACCGGCAAAACCGACATGTTTGGAAATTTTGTTTTTAAAACACTTAACCCTAACAGCAAATACAATGTGCAGGTAGACGAAAGCGACCCAAGGTTTTTCGGTAAAAAACGATTTTACCTGGCAGACTCTACAGGCAAGATAGTTGCAGCTACCATACAGGATTTTAAAATGGGGAAGTTCATCTTTCAACAACTGCCGCCCGATATTACCAAACTGCCTGCAATACAGAATATGGATAAGGAAATGAACCTGGCAGGAAGCTTATTGCATGGGGACAGTTCCAAGCCTGTAGCCAATGTAAGAGTAAATATGCTGAATGAAAATGGCGAAGTAGTTGCCAGCGCCGTAACAAATGAATTTGGCGCATTTGTATTTACAAACCTGCCACCCGATAATAACTATATATTTTCGGTTAATGCCACTGACAGCCAGCTACCACCCAAAACAAGGATTGTGCTGAATAATAAGAATGGCGACGTAGTAAAAATATTTTACGTAGGCAACGATGGGAAATTCCGTTTTCAGTTACTTGCATCTGACTCCGTATCGTTAAAACGAATGAAGGTTGATGATGTAGACCTTAGGCTTACCTTGAAGAGCACACTACTTGATGAAGACAAACGAACGATGGCCGGCGTTAAAGTAAACCTTGTTGACCGCTACGGGCAAGTGCTTGAATCAACTACAACCGATGGCATGGGACAATTCAGCTTCAGTAACCTGCCGCCTGATAAAGATTATTTTGAACAGGTTGATGCCAACGACCCGAAATTAAAGGGAATGAAAAGAGTATATATATCCGATTCGAAAGGAAATATAGTACAT